>Ga0129307_1000132_pt1 | contig 126182 bp, 86 predicted proteins | sample P1105metagenome_FD_94437 | JGI IMG/M metagenome (GOLD analysis project Ga0129307, IMG submission 94437) | Capybara group fecal microbial communities from Wisconsin, USA - P1105 metagenome | ecosystem: Host-associated > Mammals > Digestive system > Large intestine > Fecal | place: USA: Wisconsin... | reverse complement strand
GCCAACTCTTTGTCGGCTATCGCAGCATACTGCTTTTTTGAGAAGAAACCCGCCATTGACGTAAATTTCGTCAAGGACGGACAACTTTCTATTTTTTGATTTTATATCGAACTCACGTTATTTAAGAGAGCCTTGTACTTTCGAATATCAAACCATGTATAGGATAGCGTATCTTTGACAGACTCGATAACCTCAGTTGCAATTTCTTTATAGAAGAAATCGGTTTTATCTGAAGTTAAAATCCCATTATTAAACTCATCAAATCGTTGCAAGAGTTTCTTGTTGGAGTAAAATACTTGCTCAAACTCTTGGGCGTCAAATATAAAAAACTCATAGATGTTCGTAACTACAAGTTGTTTTAATTGGATATTTTTCTTTTCGACTCGTTCACGAAGATAGTATAGTAGCAACTCTTGTAATGCTTTTTTGTTCAGATTGTCTTTAGTAATCATTTCAGAGGCATTGGTTGGCGTTTTTACTTCGAATATTATGCCAACAGGAGTTTCAGTGGTGTTGCCGAGGTGGATAGCACAGTCAATGTAGCCTTTGGGGGACACCTTGTATTTTTGTCCATAGAAAGTAAGTTTGAGGAAGTCCATTAAATCTCCTTTGAGTTTTCCCTCTGTGTCAATTGTGGAGATTTGCTCATATAATATTTCAAGCTGCTGCTTGAATATATCGAATGATTGTTTATCAATGCTTACCTGACGGTATGCTTTGTTCAATGATTTTGCTATCGTAAGTTCGGGCATGACTTGTTTCTTGTAAGTTTTACATTTGGAAAAGGCTGTGATTTTTAGTCATTTTGTTCCTCTAACCATTCTTTCAGTTTTGCTTGTAACAACTGTTTGTCAGGAAGGTAGAGGGCATATTGTTGTGCATAGATATTGGAATCTTTTGGCAGAGTAAGTTCCACCAGCGCATCTTTCTTCTCTTTGCAGAGCAGGATACCGATTGTCGGCTTCTCGAAATCTTCTTTTACATAACGATCGTAATAATTGACATACATCTGCATTTGACCCAAATCTTGATGCGAGAGCTTCCCTACCTTCAAATCAATTAGGACATAGCATTGTAGCAGGCGATTGTAGAAGACCAAATCTACATAGTAATTATCTTCGTCGAATGTAAAGCGCTTTTGACGTGTCTCAAATAAGAAGCCTTTGCCGAGTTCCAACAAGAATTGCTGCATCTTATCAATGATTGCTCCTTCCAGTTTACTTTCAGAGTAGACAGTTTCCGATTTTAATCCGAGAAATTCTAATGTCAAAGGATTCTTGAGAATGTCATAGGGTTTGCAGACTATCTGTCCTTCCTGAGCCAATCGTATGACGGCGTCTTTATCTCTACTTAATGCCAATCGCTCATACAGACTTGAATTATACTGTCGTTGCAGTTGCCGCACACTCCAATTCTTGCTTTTGGCACTCAATTTCGTAAAAACTGCGTTCGACATCAGACTCAATACGCATCAACACTAAATAGTGGGACCATGAGAGCGTAAACGGATATGTTCCTGTTGATTCTGTTAGTTTTATCGCGACCTTTTGAATTTGGTCAACAGTGTTGACCAAATTGCCGTCCGAAGATTCGGTCAACACTGTTGCGCCAATCTCTTTAGTTGAATATGTCGTGAAAAACTTACGGCATCTTTTCAAAGTTTCAACAGACCATCCGTCGCCAAATCGTTTTGTTAACAAATCGGATACTTCCTGTAATAACTGTTTGCCGTATGTTGCACGCTCTTCGCCTTCTTGCACAACATTCACAATGATACGTCCGATTTCATATTTGGTTATGACTTCGGTTATATTAACAGCCTGTGCTACATGTGCTCGCGCATCTGTTATCAGTCGTTCAATACGTTCTGCAACATCTGCTATAATCCGGCTATCTATGTTTTGTTCCTTACTCATAGTCTTTGGAGGTGTCCTTAGGGGTATTTATAGATCGTCATAAAATTAGCCAACTAACTCGTGAACTCGCAACGAATTAGTTGGCTTTAGTTCTGTTCCGATATGTCGAATTCAGAAGGGGCGTTTATTTATACTGCGCCCAGTCCACGTTCCTCATATCTCCGCTTTTGGCCAGTTCGGCATGCATTGCCAGTGCGGCACGCAGGGCATGAGGCGTTTGCGCTTTCCCGTCGGTCAGTTTCAGGTAATCCCAAAGGATGCTCTTGTAGTCGGGGTGAACGCAGTTCTCGATGATGGCTTGTGCACGTTCTTTCGGACTCTTGCCACGGAGGTCGGCCACACCTTGTTCGGTGATGATGATGTTGACGTCGTGCTCCGAGTGGTCGGCATGCGAAACCATCGGCACGATGGCGCTGATTTTGCCTTCCTTGGCCACGGACGGGCAGGTGAAGATGGAGATGTAGGCGTTACGTGTGAAGTCGCCCGAACCTCCGATACCGTTCATCATCTTCGTGCCGCTGATGTGGGTGGAGTTTACGTTTCCGTAAAGGTCGGCTTCGATGGCGGTGTTGATGGAGATAATTCCCAGGCGACGCACCACTTCGGGGCTGTTAGATATCTCCGACGGACGGAGAACCAACTTGTCGCGGAAGAAGTCCATATCATTGTATATGCCTTCCAGACAGTCGTTGGTCACGGTCAGCGAACAGGCGCTGCCGAACTTCACGCGGCCTTCGCGAATCAGTCCGATAACGGAGTTCTGAATAACCTCCGTGTACATCTCGAAAGCGGGGATGGTCTTGTCCCTTCCCAATGCACCCAGCACGGCGTTGGCAATGTTGCCCACACCCGATTGCAAGGGCAGGAAGGTGGAGGGAATGATTCCGCGTTTCATGTCGGCAGCCAGAAAGTCGGCCACGTTCTGTCCGATTTTATCTGTCAGCGGGTCGGCGTCGGCAAAGCCGCGTGCTTCGTCGGGCCAGTTGGTCTCTACTACGCCGACAATCTTTTCGGGGTCAACCTGAATATAAGGCAGTCCGATGCGGTCGCTCGGCTTGTAGATGGGTATTTCGCGGCGATAGGGAGGGTCGAGCGGTTCGTAAACGTCGTGCAGCCCCATGGCGTTTTTGCTGTGGGCGGCATTCAGTTCCACGATAATCCGGTCGGCCAACCGGCATACGGTAGGGGCGATGCCGCCGGCGGCTGTCAGGTAGATTTTGCCGTCGGGCGTCACTTCGCAGGCTTCGATGATGGCAATGTCCACTTTGCCCATGAAGCCGTAGCGTACTTCTTGTGCCATTTGCGAGAGGTGTATGTCGTTGTAGGCTATCTCGCCGTTGTTCACGGCTTTGCGGAAGTCGGAGTTGGTGGTGTAGGGTGCGCGGTAGCGGATGGCTTTGGCGCGTGTCAAAACGCCGTCGCAAGAGTCTCCCGTGGAAGCACCGGTGAAGATGCCTATTTGGAAGGGATTCCCTTTTGCATGTTCTTCTTCTGCTATTTTTGCTAATTCTGCCGTAACGGCTTTGGCTGTTCCTGCGGGTGTGAATCCGCTCAAGCCGATGTTGTAGCCATGTTTGATGAGGCTTGCAGCTTCTGCTGCCGAAATGTAATTAAGTGCCATAATATAACTGTTATTTTTCGTGTAAAGATTTTCAAGGATTTTCCGGCAGGTTTCATGTCGGTCGGTTCTGAGTCACCTCAATAGCCCTTTGTTTGCTGTTCAGTATTTCCGTTGGAGTATTTCTGACCAGACGAATGCTTTTCTGGCTTCTTCTACCGAATGGATGCCGAAGTCGGAAGTGTCGTCGCAGTCCTGTGGGTCTGATATCGGGGGAGGGGAGGCATTGATGGAAGAGGGCGACGAAGCAGAAGTTTTTGATTGGAACAGCTGCTTTTTGTGGCGTGGCTGCTTGTTGGGTTTTGCAGACGGCCGCTGCATGAATTCCGGTTCTGTTTCGGGTTCCTCGGGGATAAAGTCTCTGTCGGTATCTTCGTTCTGATATTCGGGCAACGGGAAGTTTGCCTCGGGCATAGGCATGGCAGGTTTCTTGTCAGCGTTCTTTTGAGCCTCTTTCTTGAACTGCTTGACGATTCCGATTACGATGACAGACATAACTAACAGGAATTTGAAGAAATCTTCCATATTGCTCTTTTATTTTTCCCCAAAGATAATGCAAACCGAAAGTAGAACAAACGAATCCGGCTATTTTTTAGCTGTGAAGTGCAATTTATCTTTGCTTTCGGCGGATGTAATCATTAAAAAGAGGCAGTCTGAAAAGTCCGGTTAGCTATTTGGTATTCCCTTGATCGGTCTCCCTTGAGGTGTGGGCTGATGCTTTCTGAAGTGCGGGCTTGTCTTTCCTAAAGTGCGGGCATACGTCTCATCAAGTGCGGGGTTGCGGTTCCTAAAGTGTGGGCATAATCTTGCTAAAGTGTGGGCTGGGACTACTACCCAAGAGCAGATAAATAAAAAGGAGAGCTTCACAGCTCCCCTTTTTTTAACCTAAACCTTAACTATGAAAAAATCTAATGTTTCTTTCATTTCACAAATTTGTGAATAATATCTTTTAATACCAAATTGAAAGTAGAAAAGTTTGTATAATTAACACTAATTAAAAAAACAGCCGAATGTATGATAGTTTAACGCCAATTTGAGGGAAAACGTGTGTCATGAATAAAAATAGTGTGGCGGTGGGATGGTTGGCAAGAAGCGATAAACCAGTAGTACGATGTATTCGCAATGTTTGTTTGTCGATGCTATGGATACTTGGTTTATGCGGGTTTGGGTTTTGGCGGACATAGGTTTAGGTTTTAGCGGGTGGCAATCATTGATTGGGGTATCAGATGCATGGTGCAAACTTCTTGAATTCAAAGAAGAAAAACGTGCGTGATAAGGAGTAAACTTGTTCTCTTCCTGAAACAATCTCTGTTCGCGCCGTGCGAATACAAATCCGCAGCCTGCGGATAGATATCCGCGCCGTGCGCACGGATATCCGCACGGCTTGAACGGACTTTCGCGAAGCAAAGTGGAGCGAATCGCATAATAAAATGAAAAGCGTTTCTTTATTTTCGGGGAAGGACGTATCTTTGCACACTCTTTTGTGCTTGAAAATCTGTCTGTTCGAGCCACGAAAGAAGCAGTTTGCAAATCAATAACGATAAAGACAAGTATGGAAAAAGTAACGGGAGCAGACTTTAAATCTGCAACTGCCGATGAAAACAAGAAATTGTTTATCGAAACCTATGGCTGCCAGATGAATGTGGCAGACAGTGAAGTAATCGCGTCCGTCATGCAGATGGCGGGCTACTCCGTGGCCGAGACGCTGGAAGAGGCCGATGCCGTGTTTATGAACACCTGCTCCATCCGCGACAATGCGGAGCAGAAAATCCTGAACCGACTGGAGTTCTTCCATTCGCTCAGAAAGAAGAAGCGACGGCTGATAGTCGGCGTGCTGGGTTGCATGGCCGAGCGTGTGAAGGATGACCTCATCACCAACCACCACGTCGATTTGGTGGTAGGCCCCGATGCCTACCTCACCCTGCCGGAGCTGATTGCGGCGGTAGAGGCCGGCGAGAAAGCGATGAACGTGGAGCTTTCTACCACCGAAACCTACCGGGACGTCATTCCTTCGCGCATCTGCGGAAACCATATCTCCGGTTTCGTATCCATTATGCGCGGCTGTAACAACTTCTGCACCTATTGCATTGTGCCCTACACCCGCGGGCGCGAACGCAGCCGCGACGTGGAGAGCATCCTCAACGAAGTGGCCGACCTCGTGGCGAAAGGATATAAGGAAGTCACCCTGCTGGGGCAGAACGTCAACTCCTACCGTTTTGAGAGACCCGACGGAACGGTGGTAGGCTTCCCTGCGTTGCTTCGTATCGTGGCCGAGGCCGCACCGGGCGTGCGTGTGCGTTTCACCACCTCGCACCCCAAGGATATGAGCGACGAAACCTTGCAGGTCATTGCCGATATGCCCAACGTGTGCAGACACATACACCTGCCGGTGCAAAGCGGTAGCAGCCGTATCCTGAAGCTGATGAACCGCAAATATACCCGTGAGTGGTATCTGGAGCGTGTGGCCGCCATCCGTCGCATCATCCCCGATTGCGGTTTGTCTACCGACATCTTCTCTGGTTTCCATTCCGAAACGGAGGAAGACCACCGGCTTTCTCTCTCGCTTATGGAAGAGTGCGGATACGATGCAGCCTTTATGTTCAAATATTCCGAGCGTCCCGGCACGTATGCCAGCAAGCACCTGCCCGACGATGTGCCCGAAGAGGTGAAAGTTCGCCGTCTGAACGAAATCATCGCTCTTCAGAACCGTCTTTCCGCCGAAGCCAATGCCCGTTGTGTGGGTCAGACCTACGAAGTGCTGGTAGAGGGTGTGAGCAAGCGCAGCCGCGACCAACTGTTCGGGCGTACGGAGCAGAACCGTGTAGTGGTCTTCGACCGTGGCAAGCACCGGATAGGAGACTTCGTGATGGTGAAAATCACGGAATCCAGTTCGGCTACGCTGAAGGGGGAAGAGGTTTTTGCCGGGAACGGATGACAGAACCGATTCTTAAGCACTATTTTTTTTGATGCAGACGACGCATAGGCATCATTTACAGAAAGAACACAGAGGAACGGAATTTCTTGTTTATGACAAGCATAAAATTCCGTGGCTCTGTGTTCAAATCTTATCTCGGAAAGCAATTCCAAGCTTCGTTCCTTCCTGATATCCGGTTCCGCTTCACTCTACCGGCGGTACTTCCGTGATGCTTCCATACCGGTGATACTCAAACGTGATGCTTTGTTCCTTGAGGTAATGAAGCAGTTCCACACGTCCGTTCTTCACCGGAGGAGCTGTGGCGATATACATGTTCGTAGCGGAGACTTCTTTATAGAAATCCTCCGGAATATCCGCGCTGCAGGTGCGTATGCGGTAATAATTGTCCAACGAACCGTAGAAGCTCTTTAAGTCTTCCTTCTTTAGCGGGCATCCGGTCGGGGCCAGCGCTGCCGTGCGGTCGTCATCCTCACCGAAGCTGATGACGAGCGGAGTATGGCAGGTTTGGGCGGCAAAGGCTATCATCTTTGCCTCTTCGTTGCTGTCGCCGGGGAATAGGCGGAGCACCATGCGTTCCACCGGAAGATAGCGGAGCACATTCTGTTCGCCGTAGAGGTTGTTGATGTCGCGGGCATGGGCAAACTCTTTCGCGAAAGCTTCCGCATAGCTCTTCCGGTAGTCGGTATTGCTGTCGGGTTTGTCCGTTATCTTCACGAAACTGCTGCAATAGTTCGGGCCGCCGGCTTTCAGTCCGCCGCCGATGGCAGAGAACTTCATGCCGCCGAAAGGCTGACGGTTGACAATGGCTCCCGTAATGCCTCGGTTGATGTAAAGGTTGCCCGCACACATGGTGTTTTTCCACAATGCCTGCTCGTTCTCGTCGAGGCTTTGCAAACCGGAGGTCAGACCATATTCAAGGTTGTTGATGGACCGGATGGCCTCTTGCAGGTTGTCGAAGCAGACTACGCTCAGCACCGGAGCGAAGATTTCCGTCCCGAACGAGTAACTCTTCGGGGTCACTCCCCATTTCACCGTCGGGGCAAGGATATATTTCTTCTTGTCGATGAAGCGGGGCGGTACGAGCCACGATTCTCCCGGCTCCAGTTCCAAGGCTTTATACAACTTGTCGTTCTCATTGGTAATCATCGGTCCTACCACGTTTCCGGGATTCCATACGCTGCCCACCTTCATGCTGGTGGCGGCGTCTTTCAGTTTGTCTTGGAAATTCTTGTCCTCATACACCGAGCGTTCCACCAGCAATAAGGAACAGGCGGAACATTTCTGTCCGGCATTGCCGAAGGCGGAAGTGACAATATTCATAATGGCATGGTCGCGGTCGCCGGAAGCAGTGAGGATGATGGCATTCTTGCCTCCCGTTTCGGCCGAAAGCGGCTTGGCGGGCGCATTCTTGAGAATCTTCTCTGCGGTTTCGAGCCCACCCGTCAGGATGATGTGCTTGATGGCGGGAGCGGTGGTGAGCACATTCAAGGCTTCGCGGTCTGTGATGACAACCTGCAAGGCTTCTTTCGGCACACCGGCATCCCAGAAGGCTTTGGCAAACATCCATGCCACAGGAGCGGCCACGGTGGCGGGTTTCAGTATCGCCGTGTTGCCGCCTGCCAGCGCGGCTACGATTCCGCCGATGGGAATGGCGCAGGGGAAGTTCCAAGGCGAAATGACGAGTATGACCCCTTTCGGTGTAATATCTACGTCGGCCAGTGCGGCAAAAGGCTTCATGGAGGTGGTGTAGAAGCGGGCGTAGTCTACGCCTTCGGACACTTCCACGTCTCCTTCGACTACGGTCTTGCCGGTCACGGCACACATGCAGCCTATCAGGTCGCCACGCATCTCGGCCAGACGGTTGGCGGCATCATACATGATGCGGTGCCGTTGCTCCAGTGTGGTGTTACGCCAGCCTGCCGGGTCTTTCTCGGCTATGTCGATAATCTGCTTTACCTGTTCGCTGTTGGCTTGCGACATTTCGCAAACGCACACCTCGTCATCCTGACAACGGTCCATGTACCGATGGCGCTTTTCGCACACCACCGTCTCGGCACCTATCTGAAGAGGTATGATTTCGGGTGTATCGTCGGGCGATTTCTTCCATTTGGCAAAGATGTTCCGCACCCATTCCTGATTTTGGAGCAGGTCGAAATCCGTGTCCGGTTCGTTCTTCATCGTATCGGAAGGCGGAACAGGCGCATAGGCTTTCAGGCGGTTTTGTGTGCGCGTGGGCATGTGGGTGAGGGTATCTTTCATGCGGTATGCGTCTTCAAACTGCTTTTGCAGGAAGTTCCATGTATCGGTTCCCGGTTTCAGGTTGAAGGAATGGGTCAGGAAGTTATCGGGAGCGGTGTTCTCGTCCATACGGCGCACCAGATAGGAGACGGCATTCAGGAAGTGCTCGTCCTTCACCACGGGGGCGTAGAGTATGACATGGTTGCCAAGTATGGACTGTGCCCGCCATACATGGTCGGCCATTCCTTCCAGCATTTCGAATGTCATGTATTCCGAACTTCCCGACTTTCGGCTGAGCAGGTAGGCGTATGCGATGGTGAACAAGTTATGTGAGGCCACTCCTAAATGGAGCGCTTTGGCGTTTTCGGGTTGCAGGGCACGCTCCAGCAGGTGCAGGTAGTTGGCATCCACCTCCGTCTTGCTGGTACGTATCGGGTTGGGCCAGCCGCGCAAAGAGGAGACGACGGTCTCCATTTCGAGGTTGCAGCCCTTCACCAGACGCATCTTCAACGGCGCGCCACCCTCTGCCGCACGTGCTTTGGCAAACTCCAGCAATTCGGTCTGGAAGTCGTAGGCATCGGGCAGGTAAGCTTGTACGACGATACCTGCCGAATAGTTCTTGAATTCGGGTTTACCGAGTACCTCCTTGAAGAGCCTGAGGGTGAAGTGTGCATCTTTGTATTCTTCCATGTCGAGGTTGACGAACTTGGAACGCTTCACCCCGTTTTCGTCCGTATAAGGAAATTCCATTGCCTTCCGGTAGAGTGCAGACATACGGTTTACCAGTTCGGGGAAGCTTTCTTCATAGTTCAGCGCATGGGTCTGCGCATAAATGCCGGATATCTTGACGGAAATATAGTTGATATCGGGTGCTTCCAATGCTTCCAGATAGTGGTTGTAGCGGTGGTCGGCCTCTCCGTTGCCCAATACTACCTCGCCCAGCAGGTTGACGTTCTGTCCTATCTTCTGCTTGAACCGTTCGGCCAGATGTTCCGTCAACTTGGGCCGCGCTTCGTCCAAGATGACTTTGGAGGTATCCATGCGGAGACGCTTCTTTATAATAGGTATGGCAATGAAGTCGAAATGATGCCCGAAGGTTTGGTACATCTTGAAGAGGAAAGCGTCTCGTTTATTCAGGAATTGAGGGATGCCGTAGCGGTCTATCAACGTTTTGATGCGTGCCGCCAGTTTCTTGCGGTCGCGTATTTGCGACGATTCGTCCAGCATTTTCACCAAAAAGCGTTTGTCTTGCGGACGTTGCACCATGACGGCGTATTTATGCTGTTCCTTACGCTCTTCGTCGGTAATGGTTTGTTCGCACGTGTCATAAAGCTTCAGTACCCATTCTTGTACTTCGGCTATGGTTGGTCTGGTGGTATCCATATTGTTTCCAATGTTTCATGAGGATATGTCAAGACACCGATATTTCTTCTTTTAGGCGCGGGTTTCGCAAGAACCATGTTTATGATACACGTGGCCCATGCCTGATTCATGATGCAAAAGCTTTTAAGTCTGACACATTCTCATTGGTTTTTTGTTAATGAAGTCATATCTCTTATGGGGTATAGCATAGTGAGGAAATGCCTGAACTCAGATGTCTGTTCTTTTTTGGGGGGGGGAGAATCCGCCGTGGCATACCTTTAGTAATAGGAGGGAGGGCTGAACATCACCGCACGATACCTGTGCAAGGTCTGGAGGGCCTGCTGGGAAAATCGGTCGAAGAGATGTTCCTGATTCATAAATATGAATGATAAAAAGTGAACAATGTGATGCAAATATACATTATTTCTTTTATTATCAAAGAAAAACGGCCTTTTTTATTGGAAAATATAAAAACCCTTCACTTTTGCCTTTCGGGGCTTGGTGAAGGGGATAAAATAATGAACAAAAAAGTATTATTGTGATGAAGGCCTATTTTACCTCCCATGTATCGTTTGTCATCAGTAACTCTTCAAAGTTGTGATACTTCTTCTTGGAAGATACTTCTTCTATTTGTTCGTGAACGGCGTCGTTGTAGGTAGGTGCTTCCACATCACGGATTATGCCGAGAGCGACCGGGAAGTCGGGGCCTTCCATCAAGGCGAGTTTCAGTTGCAGGGTGTTGTCCATGCAGTGGGCGTCGTGAACGAGAATGTCCTTTTCCGTGATGCCGTTTTCGCCGAGCTTTACAACTTTCAGGCCGAATCCTTCCTGCATCAGGCCATATTCATTGTTCTCTCCGAAAAGCATCGGTTTGCCGTGTTCCAGATAGATGGCGTTTTTGGCGCGGCCCTCTTTCTTGTAAACATTGTCGTAGGTATTGTCGTTGAAGATGACGCAATGTTGCAGAATCTCGCAGACGGAAGCTCCCTTGTGGGCGATAGCTGCTTTCAGGATTTCTGTGGTTCCGGAGGCGTCGGTGGCTACCGCGCGGGCAAAGAAGCGACCACGGGCACCGAAACAGAGTTCCGCCGGATGGAACGGGTCTTCTACCGTGCCGTAGGGAGATGATTTGCTGACGAAACCGCGTGGAGAAGTCGGCGAGTATTGTCCTTTCGTCAAGCCGTAGATGCGGTTGTTCAGCAGAATCATGTTCAGATCGATGTTACGGCGTACGGCATGTATGAAGTGGTTGCCACCGATGGCCAATCCGTCGCCGTCACCCGAAATCTGCCATACGGTCAGGTTGGGGTTGGCCACTTTGGCGCCGGTCGAGATGGCGGCGGCACGCCCGTGGATTGTCTGCATCGCATACGTATTCATGTAGTAGGGCAAACGGCTGGAGCAGCCGATGCCTGAGATGACGGCGCTCTCCCAAGGAGCTATGCCGATTTCTGCCATTGCTTTGTGCAGTGAAGCCAGAAAGAAGTGGTCACCGCAACCCGGACACCAACGGGGTTGTCCTTTCTTGAAGTCTTTTGCTGTATATTCGCACATGATGTTTTTCTTTTAGTCGTTATCAATTATCTTATTGAAAGCTTCTACCAACTCGGCCACGACAAACGGTTGTCCTTTGACCTCGTTGAACCGGTACGGCGTGAAGTTGTCTATCTTCATGCGCAGATAGCCTGCGAATTGCCCGAAGTTTTGTTCGGCAACTACCACTTTTTTATACTTCTTCAATACAGCTTCCGTATTCTTGGGCAACGGATTCAGATAGGTGAAGTGGGCGAGGGCTGTCTTTCTGCCTGCCTTGTTCATCTCTTTCATGGCCGAATACAGATGGCCGTATGTGCCGCCGAAACCGACAATCAGCAGGTCGGCGTCATCGACGCAACCTAACACTTCTACATCGGGTACGGGTATTTTGGCAACCTTCTCTGCACGCAGGCGGCACATCAGGTTGTGGTTGTCCGGGTCGGTGGAGATGGCGCCGGTGTTGCTGTCCTTTTCCAGACCGCCGAGGATGTGCATATAACCCTCTTGTCCGGGAACTGCCCAGTAGCGTACACCCGTTTCCGGATTACGCTTGTATGGAGTATAGTTGTCTTTCATCTCCGGAGTGACGTAAGGCGGATTGATGGCGGGATAGTCTGCCAGCTTGGGTAGCTTCCATGCACCGGAGCCGTTGGCAACAAAGCCATCGGTCAGTAATACCACCGGTGTCATGTGTTCCAACGCAATTTTGCAGGCCATGTAAGCGGCGTCGAAGCAACCGGTGGGCGAAGCGGCGGCAATGACGGGCATCGGGCTTTCGCCGTTGCGGCCGAACAGGGCTTGTAACAAGTCGGTCTGTTCCGACTTGGTGGGCAGACCGGTGGAAGGGCCTCCGCGTTGCACGTCGAGCACCACGAGCGGTAATTCTGTGATGACAGCCAGATTCATGGCTTCCGACTTGAGGCAGACGCCGGGACCGGAAGTGGAAGTGACGGCCAACGCACCGGCAAAGGAGGCGCCGATGGCAGTGGCGCAACCCGAGATTTCGTCTTCGCACTGCACGGTCATCACACCCAGCGATTTGTGTTTTGAAAGCTCGTGCAGCACGTCGGTGGCAGGAGTGATGGGGTAAGAACCGAGGAACAGTTTCATGCCTGCTTTTTCGGCAGCGGCAATGAAACCGTAGGCCGTGGCCTTGTTTCCCGTGATGTCCATGTATCGGCCGGGCACGGTGGCCTTGCTTTCTATTTTATAAGTATGGGCTACGGAAGCATGTGTGTTGTGGCCGTAGTCATATCCTGCATGAATGACCTTGATGTTTGCTTCGGCAATTTCGGGTTTCTTGCCAAACTTTTCGCGGATGAAGTCTTCGGCAATCTTCAGGTCGCGGTTGAACAGCCAGCATACCAATCCCACCGCGAACATGTTGCGGCATTTCAGTATGGATTTGTTGTCCATCCCGGTGTCGGCCAGACAGTCTTTCACCATCTGCGAGATGGGAGCGGCAATCACGTCTTGCTTGATTCCCATTTCTTCAATGGGATTGTCGGTCTTAAAAGCTGCTTTCTCCAGATCTCCTTTCTGGAAAGCGTCTGTATCTATGATGATACAGGCTGTGGGCTTAGCAAACTTGTACTGCGTTTTCAGGGCGGCTGCGTTCATTGCCACCAATACATCGCATTTATCTCCCGGAGTATAGACCTTGCCTGCACCGATGTGTACCTGAAAGCCTGAAACACCGGTAAGTGAGCCTTGCGGGGCGCGGATATCTGCCGGATAGTCGGGGAATGTGCTGATGTCATTTCCCACCGTAGCCGAAACTGTTGAAAAGATGTTGCCGGCGAGCTGCATACCGTCGCCGGAGTCTCCGGAGAAGCGGACTACCACTTGCTCCAGTTCTTTGACCATCATGTCGTTTGCCATACTTACGATTTTCTAAAGGTTATTTTTAGAGGTTATTGTTCTTTTACACACTTGGCAAATTTCGTAAAGTTAATTGGATTAACAAAACTTTTTTCGGAAAATCGGCAAAATACATTATCTTTGTACCCGCAATCTTGTTGTTCAAGCTACAACAGAGACAAGCCCTTGTAGTTCAACGGATAGAACAAGCGTTTCCTAAACGTTAAATAGCAGTTCGATTCTGCTCAGGGGTACAAAATCAGGCCTATTCGTAGCGGGATAGGCTTTTTTTGTTCCTGCAAGAACAGCGATGAAGTAGGTCTTTTCCTGCGGAAGTCCGGCATTTTGCATGATGCTTTGATATTCTTTTCTTTTTACAAATGAATCAAGGCTTCGGCACGGCCGTTTTCTCCGACACCGAGTAAGGCACCGTTCCTCGGTGTCGAAGGCATGGTTCCTCGGTGGGGAACGACCCGTTCCTCGGTGCCGAAGAAATACCCCGCCCGAAACATCTTCTCGGCGGGGTGCGGCAATCGGTAAGGCTCTTTGATTAAATATTGACATGTGCGGCGTGTGAACAAGCATCCGAGCGCCGTGGGCGAAGTGCCGGAAATAAAAGGGGACGGGCTTCGCAAGTTGGGCATGTGCAGGCAAATCAGCGGGAAGAAGGGGAGTGATGGCGCATCGGCGAGAACAGCCGAAAGCCGGGAAGCCTCTTATTTGAACATCGGCTGTGCAAACCATCGCTTGAACATCCATGTCACCGCTACATAAATTCCGAAAGCGGAGATAAATCCGACGATGGAGTCAATCAGATAATGTGCTTGAATATACACCGTAGCCCCGCAGAGTAGCAGGTAGAAAGGCAATAGGCAGGTAAACAGGCGTCTGCTTCCGCGCCAAGCCATAATCATCAGGATGGTAGACATCCCCACATGCGAGCTGGGAAAAGCCGCCGTAGGGCGTTCGCCCACTTGCTGGGACTCCTCGACCAGATTATAGAAGAAGCCGTGCTCATAACCGGGACCCGGAAGAAGTTCCTGATGATGGTGGAAGTAGTTGCCAATAGAGGGGAAGATGCCTTGAGCCACATTGCTGTTGCCAATGGCAGGAAAATAGAACTGCGGGCCGGCAACGGGTACGAATATATAAATAAGGTAATAGATGAAGAAAGCGGTTACCACTACGAACGAAACTTTCTCGAACAAGTCGTACCGGTAGAAGAAATACCACATTATCACCACCAATATCATCGGATAATAGAAAAAGTAGCCCATGTTGAATGGCTCACTTACCCACATTTGCGGCAAATAAGCACTGAACCATACGGCAGGTTGTCCGCCGAACAGCCATTGCTCGGTCGAAGCAAACACATGGTCAAGGTTGGGAAAGATGCGATTGAACTCGAATGTGTCGGGATACCAATAGGATAGCAGTGACATCTGGATGGCTATGCGCACGAAAGCCGAGAATTTGCAAGGCGCCAATCTGTAAAGATACATCAACAGGAACGTCATGGCTGCAATGACGATACGGTCGATGAGCATTCTGCCCGGATGATCCATTTCCTGAAAAAGAAACAGTATCAGAATAGAAGTCAACAAGTTGTATATCAGTGTTATCTTCTCGACTGCAAACAACCCTTTACGGGTTTCTACCTTTTTAAATAAATCTAAAGCCATCCTTTTTCTTTATACCAGGCGATTGTCTCTTTCACTCCCCGTTCCAAGTCATATTCGGGATTATATCCCAGTTCTTCGATGGCGGGAGTGATGTCGCACTGCCAGTTGCGTTGTTTCATTATTCTATACTTGTCCGGGTTGAGCGTGCTGGTGGTTTTTCGTCGCTTTGCCCAAAAATCGGCCAGCAAAGATACTAACTTTAACACAATTAACGGACACCTGAAGCGAATAACAAACGGGTTACCCAATTCTTTCCGTATCAAGTCCGAAAAAACGCGGCTTCGGTATACCTTTCCGTCGGTCAGGAAATACCCCCGGCGCACCACCTTCTTTTCTATGCCGAGAAAGACGGCCTGCACAATATCCTTGACATATACGAACGTCAAATCCTGCCGATGGAAACCTACGGAGAAGTCCATGTGCTGTTTGATGGATTTGGCCATGAGGAAGTAGTCTTTCTCGCGCGGACCGTAAACGCCCGTAGGACGATAAATGACGTAAGGGAATCCCGGAATGCTCTGCAAATAAAGTTCTGCTTTCAGTTTGCTGAACCCGTAGTCTGTATTGGGGCAAGGAGTGTCGTGCTCTGAAATGGGGTCGTATGTCTGTTCGCGAACAGGGCCGAATACGCTCAGCGTACTGACGAAGATAAACTGTTTGGGTATCATGTTCAGTTCCCTCAACATATCTACGAAATATTTGGTTTGCAGATAGTTTACGTGGTCGAACTCATTATTGTTAGCGCATTTGGTGACACCGGCACAATGAACGATGTAGTCGAACTTGTTGTAAGTTCCTTTATGCCCCGACAGTTGGGCGCGAAGTTCGTTGGGGTGTGCAAAATCCAGTTCGAGGATATGTATCTTGCGGTCGTGCAGATATTCGCGGCTGCTGGATGAGCGTATGCCCGCCCACACACCGAACTTGCGTCTCAACGCTTCTTCCACGATGAAACTGCCGATAAACCCACTTGCTCCGGTTACTAAGATGCTTTCCATACTACTTCTTTGGTTCAACGTGTATATTTATCAATGTACCTTTGCCAAACAGCTCCTTCAGCTTGTTCTCCACTTTAGTTGCTGTTTTATGAGCTTCCTCCAGCGAAATTTGTCCGTCCATGCGCACATGCACTTCAATGGCACAATAGCTGCCGATACGTCGCGTGCGAAGGTGATGAGGCGAGGTCACGCCGGGGAAAGAAAGGATGGTCTCCAATATCTTCTCCTCCACTTCGGAGGGCAATGACTTCTCCAGTAGTTCGTCCACGCAAGGAATGAGTAATCCTACCGCCACTTTCATGATGAAAAAGCTTACAATCACTGCTGCGGCAGGGTCGAGTATCCGCCATTGGTCGCCCAAGAGGATGGCTCCCCCAATACCCAAAGCCGTGCCTATGGACGAAAACGCATCGCTCCGGTGGTGCCATGCATTGGCTATGACGGCCTGCGAATTCAGCTTTCGCCCTTTGAATGCGGTATATTGATAAAGTATTTCCTTGAATATGATAGAGGCTATGGCGCCCATCAGCGCTATCCTGCCCGGTTCCTGCAAGGTTCCACCTTGAAAGAAACGGTAGATGGACGAGGCTCCGTTCCAAAAAATGCCGAAGCCTACGAATACGAGGAAAATACCGATAATGGCTGTTGCCAATGTTTCGTACTTGCCATGGCCGTAATCGTGTCCTTCGTCTTCGGGCTTTGCGGATAGGCGTACAAAGAGTATCACGATAATGTCCGTGATAAAATCAGACAGCGAATGGACGGCATCTGCCAGCATGGCAGCACTATGGCCTGCAATGCCGGCAAAGAACTTAAAGACAAGCAGCAGAAAGTTCACGATACTCCCCACTATCGTCACCCGGTAGATTTCTCTTTCGCGCATTGTACTTTCGGTGTCTAAAGTCTGCATTTCCATTTTTCCCATAGGTAAATTATTGCAAAGATAGAATATTATTTATTTAAGAACTTCCGTTCGGGCATTATTTTCAGCATGATACCAAGTTTTTGAGGCATTTTGAACTGTCGAAAACAAAAATTTGTTTACTTTGCAAAAGAACCGGATGCTGAATGTAGGGAACACTTCCCTATTTATACATCCATTAAAAAAATAATTATGGCTAAGCAAAAAGACAAAAAAGCCGGCAAACGCATGAAAAAGAAAGAACTCGCCAAAGTTCTGCTGGACTTCTTTCACTACAAACAAGACGAAGTTTTATCCCTGAAATACATTTTTGACCAACTGCGCCTCACCACACATCCCCTGAAGATGCTGTGCATGGACATCTTATCCGAACTGGTGATGGACGACTACATCAGCGAAACAGAGAAACATAAATACAAGCTGAACACCCACGGCGTGGAGATGACAGGCATCTTCCAACGCAAGAGCAACGGTAAGAACTCCTTCTTGCCCGAAGATGGCGGAGACCCGATCTTCATTGCCGAACGAAACTCGGCACATGCCATGAACAACGACAAGGTACGCATAGCTTTCTATGCCAAACGTCGAGGGCGGATAGCCGAAGGAGAAGTGGTGGAGATATTGGAGCGTGCCAACGATACGTTTGTGGGCACACTGGAAGTTGCCAAGTCGTATGCTTTCCTTGTGACGGAAAACCGTACGCTTGCCAACGACATTTTCATTCCCAAAGAGAAACTGAAAGGTGGAAAGACGGGCGACAAAGCCATCGTGAAGGTGGTGGAATGGCCGGACAAGGCTAAGAACCCCATCGGGCAGGTAATTGACATTCTGGGAAAAGCCGGAGACAATACCACCGAGATGCATGCCATTCTGGCGGAATTCGGCTTGCCGTATGTCTACCCTGCTGCCGTAGAGAAAGCCGCCGACAAGATACCCGCCGAAATCTCTGCCGAAGAAATAGCCAAGCGTGAAGATTTCCGTCAAGTGACTACTTTCACCATCGACCCTAAAGATGCCAAAGACTTTGACGACGCCCTTTCCATCCGCCAACTGAAGGAGGGACTTTGGGAAGTAGGCGTACACATCGCCGACGTGACCCACTACGTAAAAGAGGGAGGCATCATCGACAAGGAGGCTGAGAAACGAGCTACCTCCGTCTATCTCGTAGACCGTACCATCCCGATGCTGCCCGAACGGTTGTGCAACTTCATCTGCTCTCTCCGTCCCGACGAAGAGAAACTGGCCTATTCCGTCATCTTCGAAATGACGGAAAAGGGAGAAGTGAAAAACTCGCGAGTGGTACATACCGTCATCAAAAGCGACCGCCGTTTCACCTACGAGGAGGCGCAGGAGATTATCGAAACCGGAAAAGGCGACTTCAAGGAAGAAATCCTCCAATTGGATAAGTTGGCCAAGATTCTGCGCGACAACCGCTTTAAGGCCGGTGCCATCAACTTCGACCGTTATGAGGTGAAGTTTGAGATAGACGAGAAAGGCAAGCCGGTAAGCGTTTACTTCAAGGTGGCTAAAGATGCCAACAAACTGGTGGAGGAATTCATGTTGCTTGCCAACCGCACCGTGGCCGAGAAGATAGGACGCGTGCCAAAAAGTAAAAAGGCAAAAGTGTTCCCCTACCGCATACACGACCTGCCCGATCCCGAAAAACTGGACAATCTGGCTCAGTTCATCGCCCGCTTTGGCTACAAGCTGCGCACGGCAGGCACGAAAACCGACATCTCCAAATCCATCAACCACCTGTTGGAAGACATTCAGGGCAAGAAAGAGGAGAACCTGATTGAAACCGTGTCCATTCGTGCCATGCAGAAGGCACGCTACTCCATACACAATGTGGGGCATTACGGTCTGGCGTTCGACTATTATACACACTTCACCTCGCCCATCCGCCGCTTCCCCGACATGATGGTGCACCGCTTGCTGACTAAGTACCTCGATATGGGCGGTCGCAGCGTGTCCGAGCAGAAATATGAGGATCTTTGCGAGCACAGCAGCAACATGGAGCAGATAGCTGCCAATGCCGAGCGTGCTTCGGTGAAGTACAAGCAGGTGGAATTCATGTCAGAGCGTCTGGGTCAAGTTTACGATGGTGTCATCTCCGGAGTGACGGAGTGGGGCTTGTACGTGGAACTGAATGAGAATAAGTGCGAAGGGATGATTCCCATCCGCGACCTCGACGACGACTACTACGAGTTCGACGAGAAGAACTACTGCTTGCGCGGACGCCGCAAGAATCGCACGTACAGCTTGGGCGATGCCATCAGCATCAAAGTGGCACGTGCCAATCTGGAAAAGAAACAACTGGATTTTGCACTGATGGAATAAAACGATGAAGACAATCGCTATCACAGACCCCGTACAAATAAAAGAAGTAATAGATAAATGTCCTTATTGCATGGTGGGTATCACCGATGTAGAGGGCAATCCGTATGTGATTCCCATGAACTTCGCCTATCGGAACGGAGTGATATACCTTCATTCCGGCCCTGAAGGGGGCAAAATGGAGATGCTGGCAAAGCGCCCTCAAGTCTGCGTCACCTTCTGCGAGGGGCACGAGCTGGTGTACATGCACCGGCAGGTGGCATGCAGTTACAGCATGAAGTCGCGCAGTGTGATGTGCCGCGGAAAGGTGCGCTTCATAGAAGACATGGGGCAGAAGCGTGAGATTCTGGACTTTTTCATGAACCGATATACCGACAATCCTTGCACTTATTCTGAACCCGCCGTTCGCCATGTCAAGATATGGGAGGTGGCGGTGGAAGAGATGACGTGCAAAGCCTTCGGATTGCGCGTCAGCGAAACCTGATGTTGCTCCATATCCGAAAGAAATGGGCGGAACTTCTTTGCACATGTTATTGCCATGTTCTACATTATGTAAGTGCTTGGTTGGAGCTATCTTTTTAGACAAGGTCTGAAGATGTGCCTGTTGTTGAGCGTTGTATGGCCGGCCTTTGCCTTTACGAATGAGACACTCGTTCAAAAAGTCAAACACCTTGATGAATCATGTTTGTAAACGATGAGATACATATATTGAAGCAGTTGCAAACGGGTGACGAACAAGCCTTTAAGTACTTGTTTGATACCTATTTCGTTCCGTTGTGCCGCTTTATGAAGCTGTATCTCAAAGACGAAGCAGAGATAGAAGAGATTGCCATGGATATCTTTATGCACGTTTGGACGAACCGGGAAGAGTTTCAAATCAAGCTTTCCTTCAAAGCCTATCTTTTTCAGGCAGCCCGAAACCGATGCCTGAATGTGCTGCGCGACAGCAAGCAGACCTGTCCCATAGACGGGCTTGGCGAAACGTTGAGCGACAACTGCTTCATTGACGAGAACATAGAGTTGGAAGAGCTGCATCGCCTGATAGAGGAGGCCGTCTGCGCCTTGCCCGACAGATGCAGGGAGGTGTTCCGCCAAAGCCGTCAGGAGAACCTTACGAACAAAGAGATAGCCGAACGAACGCAAACCTCGGTAAAGACCGTGGAAGCGCAGATTACAAAAGCATTGAAATATATCCGCAAGTATCTGGACGGGAAATACTCTTATCTGTTCTGAAACCGCATGCTCAGCACTCCTTTCCTTTTCCCAAAAGCAATCCGTATGTGTGCAGGAAAAGCATCAGTTTGCCCTGCTGTTCCCTTAAAGTTAGACAAAGAAATATAAAAGCCGGGTAGCATCGTTATGCAATGTGATGAAAAAATCTATTTTTGTGATTGAAGATGTCAGAGAGTTACTGCCTATGTACAGAAACCTGTTTAGCCTGCTAACGCTGGGCGTATTGTTGACTGCCTGTAGCCGCACTACCCCCCACATTGTTGTGGTATGCGAAGAGAACAATGTGGGAAATTGCATTGTGAAGTGGGAAATGTATCCTTTCGCCAAAGGTAAAGTAAAGGTATATGCTTCTACCAATCCCGATCTCATCCCGGAGGAGGTACCTATTGCCATGGCCGACGTTACCGACCAAAAACTCACCGTCATCACCACTGACCCCGTTCGACGTTATTACTACACCCTTGTCTTCGACGACCGATACAGGGTGAAGGTTGCCACCCGTAACATCAACATTCCCGGTATACAGAATTTCCGCGACTTGGGAGGTTATCCCTCTTATTCCACCAAAAAGTCCGTGCGTTGGGGCATGCTCTATCGTTCGGCCGAGATAGACAGCTTGGAGGACAGCTCGATTGGCGAACTGAAGAATCTTGGTATAAAGACCATCATCGACCTGCGTTCCCTTATCGAAGTGAACAGTCGAACGGACTTGCGGAAAGACTTTGACGTGGTGCACCTCCCTATTGGTATCGGCGAGATAGAGAATCTCCTGAAAGAGGCGAATGAGCAGAAGATAAAAAGCGATACCGCCTGCCGCATAGCGGAGCGGATGGAACGTGACTTGGCGGGCAAGCTCGACAAGGAATACCGGCAGATTTTCGACATTCTGCTGGATAAAGGAAGTTATCCCGTAGTGATACATTGCTCTTCGGGCAAGGGAAGTACAGGCATTGTCTCTGCACTGCTATTGGCCGCTCTCGGTGTGGACGAAGAGACCATCATGGAGGACTATCGTTTCAGTAACGACTACTTCAACAATCCTCCGGTTTCGGAATATGCCTATCGCCTACCCATGCGTTCGCGAGAAGTCTTTGCACCCCGAGGATGCAGTGACGATGGCTTCCTGACTGCCATCAAAAAGGAGGTGGAAAGAAGATACGGCGACGTGGACACTTACCTGCAACAGGGCATCGGCCTGACCAAAGACGAAATCAAGCGTCTGCGAAGCATGCTGCTGGTGGACGGCGGGCGATGAGAGAAAAGGCGCAAGGAGGTTGCACCGTGCCTTCACGGATAATTATAGCGCACAAAATATAACCGTAAATAACGCGATTCAAAACTGACCCACAACCGTTTCTTCATTCGGGAATATGAATCTATTCCGTATTGATTTTCAGTAGGTTGAATACTGATTGACAGATACAAGTCTCTGTCCTGTCAGACACAAGTTCTTGTCGCGACAGGCACAAGTGTTTGAGCCGACGGACACAAGCCCCTGTCAGCTCAAAGGCCTGCGTCCTGCAAAAACAATAACTTTTCTCCATAATCGCATAATAATCAGCCGGCAATAATCGAATATCCATTGGAAAGCACTATCTTTGCAGCCGAAATTTAAGATATACGAAAAAATTAATGAAGACATTTGAAGAGCTCGGTGTGTCGGCGGAGATACGCCGTGCCATTGAAGAGATGGGATATGCGTGTCCCATGCCGGTACAAGAGGAAGTGATTCCTTACCTTTTAGGAGAAAACAATGACGTAGTGGCGCTGGCACAAACCGGAACAGGAAAGACTGCCGCATTCGGCCTGCCGCTTATACAGAAGATTGACGTAAACCAACAGATTCCCCAATCCCTCATCCTTTGCCCCACCCGTGAGCTTTGCCTCCAGATAGCGGGCGACCTGAACGATTACTCCAAATACATCGACGGCCTGCGCGTATTGCCTGTATACGGCGGTTCGTCCATCGAGAGCCAGATACGCGCCCTGAAACGGGGAGTACACATCATCGTTGCCACACCGGGACGATTGCTCGACCTGATGGAGCGGAAAACCGTATCCCTCGCCACCATCCGGAACGTAGTGATGGACGAGGCCGACGAGATGCTGAACATGGGTTTCACCGACAGCATCAACGCCATTCTGGCCGACGTGCCCCAAGAGCGCAACACATTGCTGTTCTCCGCCACCATGAGTCCGGAGATAGCACGCATCTCGAAAAACTACCTACATAACGCCAAGGAAATCACCATCGGACGTAAGAATGAGGGTACGAGCAACGTGAAGCACGTGGTTTTCTGCGTCCATGCCAAAGACAAATACGCCGCACTGAAGCGCATCGTCGATTATTACCCGCAGATATACGGCATCATCTTCTGCCGCACCCGCAAGGAGACGCAGGAGATTGCCGACAAACTGATGCAGGAGGGCTACAATGCCGACTCCCTGCACGGCGAACTGAGCCAGGCGCAGAGAGACGCCGTGATGCAGAAGTTCCGCATCCGCAACCTGCAACTGCTGGTTGCCACCGATGTGGCTGCCCGTGGTCTGGATGTGGACGACCTGACCCATGTCATCAACTACGGATTGCCGGACGATACCGAGAGCTACACCCACCGCAGCGGTCGCACCGGACGTGCCGGAAAGACAGGAACCTCCATCGCCATCATCAACTTGCGCGAAAAGGGGAAGATGCGCGAAATAGAGCGCATCATCGCCAAGAAGTTTGAACTGGGAGAAATGCCCACTGCCGACCAAATATGCGAAAAGCAGTTGCTGAAGGTAATCGACGATTTGGAAAAGGTGAAAGTGAACGAAGAAGAAATAGAGGCTTTCATGCCCGACGTCTATCGCAAGCTGGACTGGCTGAGCAAGGAAGACCTGATAAAGCGGATGGTGTCGCATGAGTTCAACAAGTTCCTTGATTACTATCGCGACCGCGAAGATATCGCGACGGCCACCGGCAATGAACGGGGTGCGAAAGGCGGAGAACGCGGTGCACGCGGCGAGCGTCGCGGGGGAAATGGCGGCAACCGTCAGCCCGAAGCAGGCTACAAACGGCTGTTCATCAACTTAGGCAAGATGGACAACTTCTTCCCCGGCGAACTCATCGGCCTGCTGAACAAGAATACTCGCGGACGCATCGAGCTGGGACGCATCGACCTGATGCAGAAGTTTTCTTTCTTCGAGGTAGAAGAAAAAGAGGCCGCCGGCGTGGTGAAAGCCCTGAACCGTGCCAACTGGAACGGCCGCAAGGTGTCGGTCGAGATTGCCGGCGAAGAGAACGGTAACGACGCTCCGAGAAGCGGCAGGCACAAAAACGACGGCGAAAACAGAAGCCGTGGCAAGAAAGAGCGAGGCGGGAAAAAGGAATATGCCGACAAGAAGCAGGGGCATAAGGACGGCAGGCAGGGCGATGCCCCGGCAGTCCGCCGCAAAGAGAAGAACGAAAACGCAGCATCCGCCAAGAAGAACAAGCCCAGCCGCGAAGAACGGGGCTACACCAAAGCCCGTGGCAAGAAGGACGACTGGAAGCAATTCTTCCAAGGCTACGATGACTTCAAAGACCCCGAACCCGATTTCAGCGAGGAGGGATGGGCCAAACGGAGCAAGAAGAAGAAATGAGCTTTGCACAGGCATTGTGAAGGTTGTGTCAAGAACAAAGGCGTTCTTTGACACAACCTTTTTTTATTGAGCCGTTTTCGTAACCTTAACCTCCTTTCCCACCTCGAAGACGGCTTCCCGGGTAGGGTCGGATACCCGCACGTCGGGTGCATCCGTGCCGTTGCGTTTCAGCATAATCACGCAAGGCTTTTCGGCTTTAATCGCATAATCACCGCAATCCAACTCTCCGGGAGCGAAGAATATGGCCTGTGTGATGCCCGATTTCACGTGGGTCACTGCCTGCAATTCCGCCGTGTGGCTTTCTATCCGTACGGCATTGGTGTCATAAGCCTTCAGCGATGCCGGAGATGCTATGCCCGGCAGCAGTATGTAGGCATACCGGCCCTGCTGCGGATTGCTTCCATGCGACATCCATAGGTTGAATACGGGCAATGTTTCGGTCTCGCCCGACTGGTTGAAGTTGATTCTCGACCATTTGCCCGATTGGTTGCCGTGTTTCAAATGCACAGTCGTGCTGTCGGGGAAGTAGTAGCCCACCTTGTTGTGCCATATCCATCCCTGATAAGAGGAGTTTACGGGGCTGCCGGCAGCAATTTTGGAGAGTTGCCCGTTGGCGAGGGCATATACATCGCCCACGAGATGACACTGGTTGACGGAAGTGTTCACCTCGCGTCCGGCGCCTCCGGCAATGCCGGAACCGAGGCATACAATTTCATTGTCGAACATAAACCATCCTTTGTTGGCCCGTGTGTCGTAATCGTTCATGGCATAGGCCATGACGCCGTACATGCCGTCGGACACGCCACCCACAAAGTCCGCCACCCCCTTCACGCCCCATTCGTTGCGGTTTTCCGTTTCGCCTGTCGGGGCGGTTGTTCCCGGAATCTTGTCCCACTCCCACACGCCGAAGATGTTGAGGTATTCATCTCCCGTTATGCGGATATTGGTGGCTCCTTCGCTGAGATAAGTGCCCAGAAGGTTTTCACCGTTACCGCTTTCCGAACGGCAGGTGCGGGTGGAAACCGCACGCACCGAGAAGTCGTAACGCTTGCGGTTGTGCAACATGTAGTCCGAAAGCTCATAGAGCTTGTTGCGGTTGTTGCGTCCGTAGGAGGCTTCTTTGGCTGCAAAGCGGCGGGCGGCAGCGTCATACTCTTCCGCATGGGCAGGATCCAGTTGCTTCATCTTCTTGAACAAGTCGGCATAGTCGCCGAAGTCGAGTATGTTCTTTCGGCTTACGCTTCGTCCGCATACGCTGAAATCCATGTAGCGCGAGCGGAACACATTCAGGTAAGTGCCACGCACGAACTCGGAGAAGAGGCGTGTCTGCGTTTCGCTCATCGCATAGCGTGTGCCGGCAAAGAGCGGGGCAACGAGGGCGATGTTGTTGACGAACACCGTGCCGTAGCCCCCGATATAGAGCTGATTGCCATGCTGCTGGTAGGAAAGGTCTTCGCGGATGCCTTCGAAGTCGGTGATGCACACCGGTTGGAAGAACTCGCCTACGTTGGTTCTTACGATGCTGTCGTTCTTCAACACACAACCGCGAATCATGTGGTGCATGGCGATGTCTTGTTTGTTGGCTCCGGTCCATTTGCGGGGGTCGCTTTTCGCCATCATCTCCATCAGCCCCTGTATGATGGCAGGCGACACCTTTACCGGTGCAGCTTCGTGCAAAGCGAGGATGTCGGCCATCATCTTCGGCACGGAGATATCGTTATACCACCAGTTATAGGAAGTAGGCTTGTACTCGTCCCACGTCAGTAACGCCCGGTTGATGGCACGGTAGAGCACTTGGTTGCCATACAGGTCGGATTCGGGGCAGGTATATGCCGTGAGCATGCGCCGCACTCGGTTCAAGTGTTCCTGCGGCTCCCAATTGGTACGGAAGAAGCACTTATAGTCTATCTGCGGCCACTTGCCGTCGGGCGTCATCAGTTTCATCAGGCTGGTGGCGTTCTTGTTCAAAGTCTCTACTGGAGTACTTTCGTACAGTCTTTGGCGGACGCGCTGCAACACCAACTCATAGTCATCTTTCGGCTGCATCGGTTTGTAGGCGGCTTTCTTCCCTTTATCGGGGTCGAAGTGGTTGACGTAGGGATGGTGGGCGAGCTTCACCTTGCCGGTGACGGTCAGTGTGACAGGCTCTTTCAGGTTGGTGAACACTTCGGTGGGGATGCTGATGGCTTCGGCTTTCCGTCCTTCGGGATGGTAGGTGATGCGGATAACGCCTTTCTCGCCGGGCTTGTAGGGCTTGTCTTTCCATTTGGCCGAGGTGCATCCGCACCCCGTTATCACTTGCTTGATGACGAGCGGCTCGCTGCCTGTATTGACAAAACGGAAGTCGTGGTAAGCATCGCCTTCCTGTTCGTCTATCCAGCCGAAATCGTGTTCGGTTTCGGTGAAAGTCATTTCCTGCGCGCAGATGGCCGGTATGAAGAAGAGGCAGGCAATGGCGGTAATGAAGTGTTTTCTCATAAGGCTGAAATAAATTTATCTGTTTCGACTGTTTATTTCACTTCCACAAACTTGAAGTTTTTGAAGTAGAAATCCGTTCCATAAGCATTGGCGGTTGTGCTGCCGGTATTGATAGAGAGTGTAAGCAGTACATTGCCGTAATCGCCTGCTTTACCTGCGGTGATGGTCTTGCCATCGGTGCTCACCACCTTGGAAAAATCTATCCAATAGGTCAGTGTAACGTATCCGCTTGCCACCTGATCTGCCGTAAATGACGGATAATACATGCGTAGATAGTTCGTGCCGGCTTTTCCGGAAGGATCGGTATTGGTGATACCGAAGTAGGTATTTGTTTTCTCTTCCCCTTTCATCACTTGTATCATAAAACCCTTTTCCGCCTCGCTTGCCTTGGCATCGAACGTCAGCTTGTAGAGCGTCGGCATAATCCGGGAGGCCGTTTCGGCAGACGGACGATAATAGACGGCATTGTTCCACCAACTGCTGGTTTTGCCTGCGGCGTTGGTAGCCGCCAGTTTGAAGTGGATGGCTTTCTCGGCATTATCCACCTCGATGATATTTCCCTCTTCCACAGCCACGTTCCATGTACCTTGTGCGGCAGAGGCTTTGGAGTTGGGTGTCAGCATGATGTTCTTTCCGGCAGCCTCACTGATGATTTCCACTGCCGGCACTTCTACTTCATCCACTCTACCGGTTATTTCACTATCACCGTTTTCGTCCCAGTTCTCAATGGCAATGTCACTGACGTGCGCTTCTATGCCGCCTCCTTGGTTAAGGTTGAGCGTAATCTTTTTGATAGTACCGGTGCTGAAGCTGACAGCCTTGGCCGTAGTATATTCGTAATCCTTGTCACCGTCGCTGATAGTCAACAGTCGGCTGCCTTCGGCAATGGTCTGCTCAGGAATCATGCCCCAATACTCTTGTCCTGCACCTATCTTCCAAAGATTGATGTCGATTGCATCTCCTCCGGTGGTGTATACATCGGTGGCTTGCGTCCAAGTCACCATTGGCTTAACGCTTGACATTCTGACTGCCGTTGCTGTGGCAGAGCCGTTCCATACCACTTTGACCAAAGCGAGGCGGTGCTTGAATTTCAACACTACTTGTCCACCGTTTGTGGTTGGAGTACCAGTGGCAGTAGCAGTCATGAAGTCGCATGCGTTGAATGCCGCTTCGGTGTTCTGATTGGCAGGTACGGATAGCATCACTGTTCCTGAAGCATAAACTGCATCGGCGGGATAATGTGCATAAAACCGTGCACTGTTATTGTCTTTATAATAGAAAGAGCCTCCGTTCAGCGAACCATTGGTTCCTACGGTGTAGGTGGCGTTGCTCATGTCTATGTCAAGTCCCGAAGAGGTAATTCCTATGGCATCCCCCTCGACGAAAGTCGTGGAGTTTCCGTTGGTTATAGTTCGGGTTACTGATTCGTCAATAATCAGTCTCACTTCTTGCCGTTTTCCGTTTGCCGGCTCATCATTTTCTTTGCTGCAAGAGCTAAAGAGAGCTGCAAAAGCCACTGCCGATAGTAAGTATGTTATTTTCATGTCCTTTCAGGTTTATCTTTATTATCTGTTTCCTAATCGGATGTTCTTGAAATAAGAGGCACTAAGAAACAGCTTCTTTTATTGCATGTATAATTTTGCCCCATCGGCGATGGCCTATAAGGACGCCGTGTGGGGCAAACTATGATAAGTCATAAAGCGTATTATTTCTTTTCAACCAGTGTCACGTTAGTGATGGTATAGGTATAACCATCGTTTGTTTTGGGAGTAAAATATAATAATATGCCATCAGTATAAACTCCTCCGATGGGTTGGGATATGGATAAATCTATCGGAAGTTCTTTGGTAATTTCTGTTGTGCTCACAGGAATATAGTTGGGAGTAAGTACTGTATTTAACTGAAACCAAGTATTATTAGATGATTCAGGTTGCATCACAGCCAATTGCAGATTTCCGGAAGCATCGGAACATTTTACAGTAAATTTGAGAGTGAATTTAGTTATTCCGGAAGCTATTGCCTTTGAACGGAAAACAATAGTTCTATTGTACCACGCAGAAGAAACAGAAGTAGGTGCTTGCATAGTCAGTGTTCCACCTGCTAACGTAATTGCTGCATTAGCTTCAGGGCCGACTTGTGCCCATCCCTCTGACATTATATCCTTCAATCCACCAACGCGTGTCCCCAATGTTGCGCTTGTAAAATCAGAAGTGGAAATCAATTCCACAGCGGGAACTTCTTCTGTGCTTGCCGTGAAGTCTTCATATACTGTTGCATCTACGGTCCAACCTGCAATATCTACCCCGATATTACTGACGCTCTCCATCGTTGCTCCGGAAGCATTGATGGTTACTTTAAACTTAGACACTTTGTTTTTGGTCAACTCAACTTGCGAATTAGGCTTGAACGTATAAGTTTTGCCACCTACTTGCGTTCTGAACATCTCTGTGCCGTTAGCCAAAGTCTGCGCAGGAATCAATGCCACATAAGTATTGCTGGCTGCATCTATTCGATACATCGGGATGTCTGTTGCCGAACCTGTTGCAGCCGATAGGGAGTTGCCGGCAGCCGTCCAAGTTACGGTAGGCAACACGTTTTTTAATGTGATGGCCGTTGCTGTAGTGCCAATGCTACCTACTATCTGCACCTGTACCATAGCCATCTGATGCTGGAACTGAAGAGAAACGGTGCTTCCAGTAGTTATTTGCTTGGTAGCCGTCATCAGGTCATAGGCTTTGATGCCGGCAGATTGGTCGCCCACGGTCATTGATACCGTACCGGCAGATTCTGACTTATAAGGATAGTAAGCAGTGAAGTCTGTTGCTGTGCCGGAAGTATACGAAAGGGTTGCACCGCCCAGCGTATAGGAGCCGCCGCTCTCGGCCACGGTAAGTTCGGTATTGCTATAAGCGGCTCCTCCCGTGGCATAGATGCCAACCTTGTCGCCAGCCTCGAAAACGGTTGTATAACTACCGCTTGCATAAGTCGTCACTGCTCTTGTTTCCACACCGCCGATGACAAAACTAATAGGAGTTCTTCCGTTCTTTTCATCCGATTCTTCTTCTTTACTGCATCCTGAGAGTAATGCAGTTACTGCCAATGCGGCAAATAATAATTGATTCTTCATAATAAAAGTTTTTGTGATTATTAGATACTACTATAAATTATACTATTTTCGTTGTTTCATGAAAGTTATATCGTCTATGTAATACTCTGCCCCCTCTGTTTGTGAGGCAAAAGCAAGGTAGAAGTTGTTCCGGTCGTTTGTACTGGAAGGAGTGATTGCGATGTTTGTGGCATAAATCGTATTCACCGTCTGGGCAAAATCCCAGTCCACGACGTAAGTGACCCATTCGGAGGTAAGTTCGTGCATCCGTGCCGCACAAGCTTTGGAAGTGTCCGCGTCTTTCAGTACGAAGAAGTGGTTGCCTTCCTTATTTATGCGTACATAGGTCTGTAACCGTGCACCCGGCATATTGCTGCGCGCTTTGAATGTAAGTTGATAGTGTGCGGCTTCGGCTCCTTTGGAAGTATAGCCAAGGTAGCTTTTATACCACACCGGTTTGTCAGCGAAACTCATGCACCACACGTTTCCCCGTCCCTGCTCGTTAAGCAGGTCGAATGTTCCTTTCACCGAATTAGCCATGCCATACCATACATATTCGCTTTTGGGTACGGAGACAGTGGAAGCAAGCTGTCCGGCATCCAGTGTCTCAAGTGTGCCTTCCTTCACCAAATTGGGCACTCCCATATCTATATTGTCCGATACGTTATCGTTATCGTCTTGCCAATCTATAATGTAAATGGATGAAGTTTTTATCAGAGAGATTTCCAGCTTATCGGGTTTTACTTTCAGCATCAACTCATACTGCATGTTTTCTTTCAGGTGGACGATGGCCTCCCGTAATGGAATTTCCAACCACCGGGTGTCTCCTCCATTGGTTTCCAATGCCACAGCGATGGTAAGTTTCTTATCTATCTCTCCGGGAAATAGGACGGCTTCTCGTTGCCATGTCTCGGAACTCCTTTTCATTTCCACTTCTTTCTCGGCTGTGAGGTAAGTAAACTTTCCTTTCAGCAGGTCGAACATACCGTCGGTGCATACTCCCCGCAGGCAAACTTTCATCTCTTTCAGGTGGTCTGCGGCAATGCCCGCACTCGGTACCAGTTCCAACGTAATGCGTGACAAGACCGGCTTTAGTTGCAGTTCATGGCTTCTGCTGCCCATACTCAATCCCTCGCCCTCGCGAGAATAGATAAGGGCATCGGCCTTCGTCTGTTTCTGGTCGGAAAGGTTCAATGGTACAACATACTCTTCGACACCGGAACGTGTCTTGGAAAGATTTTGGGAATATGGATAGTAGGCTCTTATGTCTACTTTGCTTCCGTCGGAGGGATAGTACATCGGTTCTTTTGCTGGGATAAGGTAACCGGTAGCCGAGTAATCATCAGCTGTGTACAAGCAGTTGGCATAGCTGTCAGTGACTTCTTCCGTGCCTGCCTTGACCATGAACACACCAAACTTTTCGCCGGCTTTCCACACGGTGCTTTCGGTGGATTCGAATTCATATATACCAGCTTTCAGTACTACGGGTGAAGGTTTTACTTTGTCGTCTTCATAGTCTTTGCAAGATATGAAAACAATATGTAGAACCATCAGAGCCGATAACCAATAACGATAAGTGTTTTTCTTTCTCATGGCATTGATGATGAGATTTGTTTCTTTATTTAGACCACAAATATAGGCTATGAATCTGATATGCAACTGCAAATTCATACATATTGAGTGATATAATCGTACATTTTTCATTTCAACTCTTGCAACCATTGGGGGAGATAGCCTAATCGTTCTTTCAGCTGGGCTTCGTAAAGTGACTCCGGATATACGGGAATACCCGAATGCTCGTTCACCTTTACTTGTTTTAGCTGAAACTCTATTGCCGAGCCTTGGAAACCGATTACTAACGGAAGATGAAAGCGGTTGTTTCTCACCCATAAGTCGAACTTTCCTCCGCTACCTATATTTACATAGTTCCACAACACCAGTTCGCGCAGATGGTTAGGGGCTGCTGCCTGATCGCCTCCGGCATGGTCGGGCAAGAATCCTCCCGAGCAGGCGTCGAGTAAGGTCACGCGCGGTTGTCCGGCATGCGATTCGAAACAACTGTTTGCTGCCGTTTTGTTACGCCATAGCACGGTGCCGATGGCGGTCTTCGACACACCTGTGGAGTGGAACTGTGCCGGAAGATCGGTGATGCCTCCTATGAAAATGCGGGTAGACGCTTCGGAACGGATGGCAGAGTGTCCTCCGTTGCCGGTGATTCGGCAGGCATAGACCGATACGTTTGCACTTCGCTGCACACTCACGCCTTCGCTCACATCCGTGAAGCGGCAACAACGTATCCATCCGTTTACCTGACGCAGGAAGTTCAGCATCTTAAAGCCACTGTCGTGCGTGGCATTCTTATGATGTACGAATGTCTCTTTGAAGTTACCCACAAAAGCGAGGTTTTCCACTCCCGAACCTACCCGGCAGGTGTGCTCGTGCAAACTCCACCCCCATCGTGCCTCTATGGGGTATAGTATAGGTTCTTTGAACGTGACTTTGTTTCCCTCGATGCGTTTTACCTGATGGTATTCATTCACTTGCACGCCATTGTTCGTCAGGTCCGTCCAATCAGACTGCACGGTATATGGACCTACTTCACTTGCCACCAATTCGGGGGCATTGTTTTTCAGTTCCAGTATGACACGCTTTCCTATGTACAGTCCGCTTGTGGAACTGACTTCTACCGTGTAAGTGCCTCTGCCGGCATCAGACGTGACGTCTGCCAATTTACGGTCTATGGTCTCTCCGTTTGTTGCTACGTAACGAAAAAGGAACAAAGGCGGACAACTCCACAAAGCGCCTATTGTTTCTGGTTGGTTGGGATATTCCATGAACAGTTCGGTTCCATTGTCCTCGCAGCCATCTCCTCGCAGCACGATGTTGTTTCCCGATATCACAATGGGGCTGTTAGGGGCATCGAGGGGGCGGAGGTCGTAACGTCCGGCGGGCGCATATACAATCCCTTTCCCATTGGCTTGGGCGGCGGCGATGGCCTCTTCAAACGCTTTTCGGTCTGTATGTCCGTCATTGGGTACTGCACCATAATCGCAGACGTTGAACACCGGATAATCTACATTAGGCACACCGTGCTCGCCGAATGCGTATCCTGCGTATGAGAAGTCGGCCAAAGTGGTTTCCTGCCCTTTCTTTTTATTCTCAAGAAACTCTCTCCAGAGATTGGCGGTATTGGAGGGGAGGGGATGTTCTTCCGGCTTTTCTTCCGGTTTCACAGGTGGTTCTTCAGGGTGAAGCGGTTCCTTTACGTCATCCGATTGGCAAGCTGCAAGAAACAAGCATGCACAGAGAAGTAGTGTCTTTCTATATTTCCATGTTTTCATCGCTTTATTCTTTTACGGTTAATTTGATTTGTCTGACTATGCGATCCGAATTCCACAAGTTGGCATTCGTAGCAATGAAAGTTACCACATACTCTCCCGCTTTATTATAGATATGTGTATAGGAGTTGAGAGCGGCTTCGGTCGACTTGATGGGTACTCCCCGGTCGGGTTCTACTTTCCAAGGCTGAATCTTTCCGCTCACCATCCATACAATGACGTCATCGTCTGTATGCTCTTTCTTCTCCTGTGGTTGGAACAGCAGTCCGCCATCACCCACGGAATAGTTGCTTGTCTGTGTCGATTTTTCATATATTACTCTGAAAGCCCAGTCGGTAGAAGGATTACTCCATACCACGGTTTCTTCTTCCACGGTAGTTTTTTTCAGTGAAAGCGGACTGATATCGATACGCGGAGCCGTTACATACCTGCCGTTGCCGGCCGATGTCGGAACATCCGAACGCTTAGGGGCGTTATATTGGAAAGCTACATGGAAAGCTTTGTTCACATAGCCGGATAGGTCTATACCACTGTTAACCTCTTCGGTTGGAGAAGCCACCGTGAGAGGAACGGCCAGTTGGTTGTACTCCTTTCCGGAGATGGGCTGCCAGTCGGCTTTCTGTATTTCACTTAACTCATACTTCCCATTGAAGTTCTCGGACAGGTAAGCGTGAATGATTTCCTTGCCCCGGTACTCTTTGTCCGTATATTGCTGCTTTATTTTACAAGTCATCTGCAATGCGGAAAGTGACACGCTGTCTCGAGACATATTGGCGTAATTATTCCCGTTTTCACCGCTGAAAAAAGTGATGTATTCTGCATTCCCGTCGAAAAGGAAAGTTACTGTTTCGCCTACACGGATATTGCCGGGGTCGTTCTTTGTCTTTACTTCGAATGTCACATTGTCTATGCTGTCTCTGTCACATCCGGTCAGTGTCCATAGGCTCAAACACATGGTTGCGATTATGCCGGTTTGAAGTCTTTTCATATTCATCCTCATTTATAGTTGGTTACCATCCTTCCGTTTGTCCGCAAATCGTATTCACGTTCAATTCTGCCTGTGGGATGGGGAAATAGATGTGTTTATCTGCAAAGTTCACGGCAGGTACTGCCTTGACGCTTTCTATCTCATAGCCTATCTGCTTGTTCTCATTGTTGAGTAGCCGACTTTTCAATATATCAATCTGTTGTTTGAAGTATTCCTTGCCATGACGGCGGAGTTCCATGCGTCGGGGCACTTCGTAGCACAATTCGCGTGTACGTTCTTCGCGAATAAATCGCCGAAACGACTCCTGATTGAAATCTTGCAGGTTTACCAAAGAGGCGCCGGCGCGTTCGCGTACCCGATTAACAGCTTCGATGGCTTCTTGTGTAGGTCCCGACACTTCATTGGAACACTCGGCAATCATCAGCAGTACATCCGCATAGCGCATGATGGGAAAGTTGATGGAAGAATTGTTGCGCGACAAAGGACGTTCCGGAATGTATTTGGCACGCCACTTGGCGCAATTGCCGTCTTCCTGACGCTTTTCCGCATCTGTGCGGGACATTTCTTTCACTATGCCGTCGGTTGTCACATACTTGTAGTCGGCAATGTTCCACCAACGGCGGGCATCTCCTTCTTCATATAGGCGGAACAGATACTTCGTTCCATCGTACAGACCGTAGGAGTAGGCATAATCGTCTGATGCCGTCTGTTGTACGACACCGTTGTAAAGGCCCAGCCGACCGGCCTCGTTGCTTTGCCCTTGACCGTTACCGTAAAACTCCACTTCGAACATGCTTTCACGGGCTGTCAGGTCGTACTTGTTGCTGCACATATTGACAAAGAGTGCCCGATAGCCGTTTAAACTTCCTTCTTGTGGATAAAGGCTATGCAAGCCGCTTTGTTTCACTTTCTGCGCATATTTCAGTGCTTTATCCCATGTCCCGGCATAAACAGGATAGCCTGCCTGCCACATATAGGCACGTGCCAGCAACGCCTGTGCGGTAGTGACAGAGATGCGCCCGGGAGCATTCAATTCCCGAACGCTGAGACATCCCGTCTCTGCCTCTTCCAAATCGGTGATGATTTGTTTGTAGATGTCGGCTTGCGAAGACTTCTTCAGGAGTTGTTTGCTGAGGTCGTAGCTGGGCTCAAGACGTAAAGGTACCTCTCCCCAAAAAGCTATCAGATTCATGTAGTAAATAGCGCGCAAGGCTTTTGCTTCTCCCAGAAACATGGCTTTCGAAGCAACTCCGCCGCACTCGGCATCCGAGCGTTGCTGTATGATGGCAATGTAGTCATTAGCACGATTGATTCCTTCGTAAAGGGCTGTCCAAGTAGCATTTAAAGCATTGTCGGTGTTATTATAGTTATAATTGGAAATCTGTATGTAATCTTTCCCATAGGGACGGTTGTATACCATGATGTCGGTTCCGGCATCCAAGTCGCCCCACAAGTTCTGCCCGTAGCAGCCTATGGAGCCTAATACGTCGTAGATACCTGCCAAGCCGGCCATGCAACTCTCTTTATCCTGATAGATTTCATTCTGACTCAGGTAATCGTACACGTCTGTTTCTAAGAAACCGCACGAAGTGCAGGTCAGTGTAAAAGCTAATGTATATATAATCTTTTTCATACTCGTCTTTTATTTAGATACCCAATTTAACACCAAATGTATAGGTTGTGGCACGCGGATATGCGGAATAGTCGAAACCTCTGGTCATGGAGGAGTTTCTGGTGGATACTTCGGGGTCATATCCTGAGTAGGCGGTCCATGTAAACAGATTCTGGGCACTGAAGTAGAATCTTAATGATGCAAGTCCGGTACCTTTCAGTGTCTTGATGGGGAAATTGTAGCCCAACTGCACGTTCTTCAGGCGGAGGAACGAAGCGTCTTCCACGGCACGGTTTGTATGGATGTTGGTCAGCCCGCGGTTCACAGCCCACAGATAATCGGTATAATTTCCTTCGGTATATGTGCCGTTCCCATTGTCTGTGCGGGGTGTCCAGTGGTCTTTTGCTGAAGCCAGTTGGTTGATGTGGCGTTCAGTCAGACTTTCCAATTTCACCCGATTGTAGTTAATCACGTCGTTACCGTATGACCATTGCAGGAAGATACTCAAGTCTAAATTCTTCCATGAGAATGTATTCGTGAAACCGCCGGTATGGATAGGTAAACCGTGACCTATGACCGTACGATCCTCAGGAGTCACTCTTCCGTCACCGTTCAAATCTCTCAGTTTGGGGTCTCCCGGCCGTATGTTGGCACGCTCATTGGTGTTGTTCGGTATCTCCGGTTTCAGTACAAATACGTTGGGAGCCACCTCGTTAAAGTCATCGTACTGGTAGACACCGTCGTACACATAGCCATACATTTCGGATAGCGGATGTCCTACCTTACAGATATACAAGTTTGGAATGTTTGGGTAGCGTATGCCTGCCATACGGCTCAACTGACCGTCTGACAGAGCGGTAATCTTGTTTTTGTTGAAAGAGATGTTGAAACTGCCGGTCCACTTCAATCCTTTGTTGCGTCGCGGAAGAATGGTGGCATTGAGCGTGACTTCAAGCCCCCGGTTATTGATACTGCCGATGTTCTGCTGCACCTGAGTGAAACCGATGGAAACCGGTACATCTGCGTAGAGCAGCAAATCTTTTGTGTTTTTGTCATACACATCGACGGAACCGCTGATGCGATTGTTGAAAAGGCCAAAGTCGATGCCGACATTGGTTTGGTAAGTAGTTTCCCACTTCAAATCCCTATTGGACATCTGCATCAAATAGATGGCCGGTGTCATGGAATTGCCGAATGTATAATTCTGGTCGCCGGCATAGAGCATGTGTGACGGATAATTGTTTCGGACATTGTTGTTGCCGGTTGCTCCCCATCCGGCTCTTAACTTCAAGCTGGAAAGCCAGATTCCGGCTTTTGCCATAAACGGTTCGTCGGAGATGCGCCATGCGAAAGAAGCGGAAGGGAAATAGCCCCATTTGTGTTTGATGAACTTGGAAGAACCGTCGGCACGCATGGTGGCGGTCAGCAGGTAGCGCGATTTCCAGTCGTAATTGAAGCGGGCGAAGAAAGAGAGCAGATTGTTCTTCACATTGTCCGCTCCTACCTTTTGCGCCGTGCCTGCATCTATGCCCCAAAAGCCAACTTTCTCCCATGGCACCATCACAGATTTGGCTCCCAGATTGGATATTTGCTGGCCGGATAAAGAAGCTCCTATCATACCATTATAATAATGAGCGCTTACCTTCTTCTTATAGGTCAGTGTATATTCGTTCGCCCAACTGTTCCACTCCTTGTAGTTGAACGAGCCGTTGGTACGTGAAGAGGAGTAGGCGGGGTCGCCATAGTAGGTTTTCGAGTTGTAGAAGTCGCGGGTCCGGCCTTCTCTCCATGTATATGAGAATGTCATTTTGAAAAGCAAATCTTTCAGGATGGTGTAGTTTATGTATGAGTTGAAATTCAATTGGCGCTTTCGCAGTTTGACGAATGTGTTTTCAATGGTTTTGAGCGGGTTGTAGGGATAGCTGCCCCCATTATCGTCTATCACATCTTCCAAGTCGTCGGTCGATTTATATTTCACCGGTCGGTAGGCAAGTACCTGATAGAGGAAATATTGCGTGCTTTGTCCTCCGCCCTCGGAAGGAGCCGAACCGGTAGATACATTGTTGGAGAAATTGATATTGGCGCCGAACTTGGTCTTGTCGTTGATTTGCTGATCCAATGTCAGACGTGCCTTGGCACTTTCGTAGCTCGACTTGATGATGGTGCCCTGCTGATTGAAGTAGGAAATGCCGGCACTGTATTTGCTCTTTGCCGAACCTCCGGATAAGGCTATGTGGTGGCTTGTCATCGGCGCATTCTGAAACACTTTGTCCTGCCAGTCGGTGGAGGCACGGTTGTCGTAGTCTTCGATTGTTTGATGGCGACCCAATGACTCGTCGTAGCAGAGATAGGTTTTCTTCATGTCGGCGTCGGACATAATCTCTCTTTGAAGCTCTACGAACTCCCTGCCTTGCAGCAGATTCAGGAACTTCGGACGGGTCTGGTAAGCGAAGTAGCCGTCGTAGGTGATGCGCGGCGCACTTTCCTGTCCTCGTTTGGTGGTGATGATGATAACGCCGTTAGCGCCACGTGCCCCATATATGGCGGTGGCGGAAGCATCTTTCAGAATGTCGATGGACTCGATGTCGTTGGGATTGATGGATGAAGCGTTGGCGTCTTCCGTCGCAAATCCGTCGATGACGTAAAGCGGATTGCCGTCGGCCACATCCGATATGGTGTTGCTGCCTCGAATGACGATGTTTGCTTCCTGCCCCGGCTGTCCGTCGCCCGAGGCGACCTGAACGCCTGCCACCCTTCCTCCTAATGCTTGGTCGAAAGAGAGCACGGAGGCTTTGTTCATCTCCTCCATGTCCACTTTCTCGACGGAGCCGGTGAGGTCGCTCTTCTTCACGGTGGCATAGCCGATGGCAACCACTTCGCCCAAGGCCACGGCATCTTCTTTCAGGACTATTTCGAGTGCGGTGTTGTTGCCCACGGTTACTTCTTGGGTGATGTAGCCGATGAACGAGACGAGCAATACCGTTGTCTTGTCTTTGACCGTAATGGAGAAATTGCCGTCCAAATCGGTTATCGTACCCGTGCCCTTTTCGCCTTTAATGACCACGTTGGCTCCCGGTATGGGAATCTTCGTTTCGTCAACCACCACTCCCGTCACCTTTATTTGTGCAGATAGGCTCAATATCGAACATAAACACAGAAAGACAACTGCAACAGCCCGTCTTCTGTTCATAAATAGATTCTGCCGATTCATGATTCTTGTCGTTATGGATTCTTTTAATGGGTGTAAAATTAATGCTATTGGCAGAAGGTAAGTGTATCAAATAGTACAGATTATAAGTAATTTTGTTTCAAACGCCGATTACGGCCAATCAAAAGGGAGTGTTTCTTGATTGACCGTAGTCCGACAACAAGAGGAGAAGTTTGCGAGATGCCTTCCGAAAGTTGCTGACTCACGCATAAAAACATCTGCTTCTAATGGAAGTGTTCTTCATCGCAAGCGCTGCGTTGTATATCTTGCGCCTTGCGATGTGTATCTTAGCGTTTGCGATATACAACGCAGCGCTTGCGATAGAGTTTTCTCCCTAATCTCTTCCTACTTTAGATAAGGACGGGACGGATTTTATTTGCAGGCGACTGGATTTTCTTGTACGGACGAAGGCCATCCCCCAAGCCTTGTGTCGAACACGGGCTAATCAGATGGACATTGTTTGCCGCATCTTTATATGTTTCCGGTCGGGCGGAGGGGAGGTTGTATCTCCGGCGTTTCATGAATACATGCGGTGAAAAAAAACAGACTGTTTCATGCCGATGGATAGAAACAGTCTGTTTTCCCTATTGTTTTATTTCATTTATCCTTACTTCTCGCATCCTTTGGTGCTGAACGCCACGAGCATCCACACCAGCTTTTCCTGTTCTTTCAGATAGCCGGTCATCAGGTCGGCCGTTACGTCATCGCCGGCTTCGCTTGCCAGTTCAATCAGTTTACGCTCTTCGCCAATCAGATAGCGGTAAGTCTCGAGGATATGGTCTACGGCCTCACAACTGCAAGAGATGTCCGAAACTTCCTTTATCTTTGCCGTCTTCAGGTATTCGCTGAACTTGTTTTCGGGCGTACTTCCGAGCATCAGCAGGCGCTCGGCTATTTCGTCCACCTTCTCGGCCGTGTCGTCATACATCTCTTCGAATTTCTCGTGCAATACAAAGAAACCGTGTCCCTTGATGTTCCAGTGCATGCCGCGCAGATTGGTGTAGTGCACCTGAAAATCTGCCAATAACTGATTCAATGCCGATACCACACCGGCTACTTTCGTCTCATTCAAATGTAAGTAATCCAAAGTTTTCATAATTCGTTTATTTTAGAAGTTGATACTATGTTTCGTTTGTTTTTTTGATGCAAAGATAAAGGCCGAACCGATACTTGTCAAACAGATAATTTCTATCTTTGCATAGACTGTTTCTATATAACACACAAAAAAGCCCTGTTCATCATGACTTTACAACAACTGGAATACATCCTTGCCGTCGACCGCTTCCGCCACTTTGCCAAAGCGGCCGAGCATTGCCGCGTCACTCAGCCCACGCTGAGCGCCATGATACAGAAACTGGAAGAAGAATTGGATACCAGAATCTTCGACCGTAGTCAGCAGCCCGTATGTCCTACTCCCGTGGGCATCCACATCATCCGGCAGGCGCAACATATCCTGACGCAGACGGGGCGTATCAGGCATATCATAGAAGAAGAGAAACATTCCCTTACGGGCGTTTTCAAGTTGGGCATACTTCCCACCATTGCCCCTTACCTCTTGCCCCGGTTCTTTCCGCAACTGATGAAGAAACACCCCCAACTGGACATAAGGGTGGTAGAGATGCAAACAGACGTCCTCAAGAGGGCGTTGCAAACCGGAGAAATAGATGCGGGCATCGTTGCAAGTCTGGCAGGGATGGAAGAATTCGGGCAGACATCCCTGTTCTATGAAGAGTTCTTTGCATACGTCGCACGCGAAGAACCCTTGTTCGATCGCAAGATTGTTCGTACCTCCGACCTGACCGGCGAACAGCTCTGGCTCCTCGATGAGGGGCACTGCTTCCGCGACCAGCTGGTGCGCTTCTGCCAACTGAAAGCCGCCCGTGCCAGTCAGTTGACTTATCGCTTGGGCAGTATGGAGACTTTCATGCGCATGGTGGAGAACGGCAAGGGGGTGACCTTCATACCTGAGCTGTCGGTGCTGCAATTGAACGAAAGCCAAAAAGAACTGGTACGTCCTTTTGCCATCCCCTGTCCCACGCGGCAGATTGTGATGTTGACCGACCGGAACTTCATCCGACACACGTTGTTGGAAACGCTGGTGCGTGAGATACAGAGTTCAGTCCCTCCCCAAATGCTTGCTCTGAAGGCCACTCAGGTTGCTGTATAGATTCTGTCTATCGACCCATAAATTCTTTCAATCGGTTTTTTTGTTCTTCCGGCGGAAAATGCTATATTTTTGCAAACAGAAACAAAAAACGAGATTATAACATTTACTAAAACAAAAAGAATTATGGAACCGATTATCAACTCTCAACTTCCTGAATTCAAGGTTCAGGCTTTCCAGAACGGAACTTTCAAAACAGTATCAAGCGAAGACGTAAAAGGCAAGTGGGCCATTTTCTTCTTCTATCCGGCAGACTTTACCTTTGTGTGCCCCACCGAATTGGTAGACATCGCCGAGAAATACGAGCAATTCCAGGCAATGGGCGTGGAGGTGTACTCAGTAAGCACAGACTCGCACTTCGTACACAAAGCATGGCACGATGCTTCCGAAAGCATACGCAAAATCAAGTACCCGATGCTGGCAGACCCTACGGGCGTATTGAGCCGTGCATTCGGTGTGATGATTGAAGAAGACGGCATGGCCTATCGCGGCACGTTCCTCGTGAACCCCGAAGGCAAAATCAAGATTGCCGAAATACAAGACAACAGCATCGGACGTAATGCCGACGAGTTGTTGCGTAAGGTAGAAGCCGCGCAATTCGTTGCCACACACGACGGTGAGGTATGCCCCGCCAAGTGGAAGAAAGGCGGCGAAACGCTGAAACCCAGCATCGACCTTGTCGGTAAGATTTAAGCCGTAGATAAAGAATACCGTCGGCTTCATCGGGAAGAGCAGATGGAGGCTCGCCGATGAGGCCGACAACTCTTCTGTACGGCACGTTCCATCGCAAGACGGTACATGCGGTTTCTCCACTTCACTTAACAATTTCCCCTCGTATAATTATGTTAGATACAACTATTTTAGAGCAAGTGCGGAGCGTATTCCGGCATTTGCAAGCCCGTTACGTCTTTCACGTCAGCCACTCGCCGAAACACGAGAAGAGTCGGGAGCTAATCGACTTTCTGAATGATGTGGCCGGCTGTTCCGATAAACTTTCCTGCCGATTGACCGAGGTCGACAAGCCCGTGCTTGAGTTTTCTCTTATGAAAGAGGAAGCGGAAACGGGCATCAGGTTTCGTGGCATACCGGGCGGGCATGAATTCACCTCACTCCTGCTGGCTGTGCTGAATGCCGACGGGAAAGGCAAAAACCTGCCGGATGAGACCATCGTCCGCCGCATCAAGGCCCTGAAAGGCCCCATCGGCCTGAAAACTTACGTGTCGCTGACGTGTACCAACTGTCCCGATGTGGTGCAGGCGCTCAACATCATTGCTTTGCTGAATCCGGATGTGACGCACGAGATGGTGGACGGAGACGTTTATCAAGAGGAAGTGAATGCATTGAAGATACAGGCCGTGCCATCGGTTTATGCCAATGGAAAGTCGTTGCACGTGGGACGCGGCTCGTTAGGCCAATTGTTGCAAAAGTTGGAAGAGGCCTTCGGAAGCCTGCCGCAAGCGGATGCAACCCCTGTCGAAAGGACATTCGATGTGCTCGTTCTCGGTGGAGGTCCTGCCGGGGCCTCGGCAGCCATCTATTCTGCCCGCAAGGGGCTGCGTGTGGCGGTCGTTGCCGGACGGATAGGCGGACAGGTGAAAGAGACCGTGGGCATCGAAAACCTGATTTCCGTGCCGCAAACCACGGGCGCGCAACTGGCCGATGCACTCAGGAATCATATCGGACACTATCCGATAGAACTGTTTGAAGACCGGCAGATAGAGAAGGCAGAGCTGCAAGGCAAGACGAAGCGCATCTCCGTGACGGGAGGCGAAACATTCATTGCTCCCGCAGTAATCATTGCCACGGGTGCCGGATGGCGCAAGCTGAATGTAGAGGGCGAGGCCGAATACATCGGTCGTGGCGTGGCTTTCTGTCCGCACTGCGACGGCCCGTTCTATCAGGGAAAGCACGTGGCCGTGATTGGCGGAGGCAACTCCGGCATAGAAGCCGCCATCGACTTGGCAGGTATCTGCCGGAAGGTTACCGTATTCGAGTTTGCCGATACGCTGAAGGCCGACCAAGTGCTTCAAACAAAAGCCCGAAGCCTGCCGAACGTGGAAATCTTCACCTCCTCGCAGACCACGAAAGTTGTGGGTAATGGCGAAAAGGTGACAGCCATCCGCGTTAAAGACCGCCTTACGGGCGAGGAACGTGACTTCCCTCTGGATGGCATCTTCGTGCAGATAGGCCTCTCGGCCAATAGCCTCCCCTTTCGTGATGCGTTGGAGACCACTCCCATCGGAGAAATCAAGATAGACGCCTTTTGCCGTACCTCGCTTCCGGGTGTTTATGCAGCCGGCGATGTGTCGAGTGTGCCCTACAAGCAAATTGTCATTGCCATGGGCGAAGGAGCCAAAGCGGCACTTTCGGCGTTCGACGACCGTATCCGGGGGCTCTGCTGATAAGAGCTTATTCTTTATTTACCGTTACCCGCCAACAATGCTTCCAGCAGTTTCTGCTTGCGTCGTTCGCGGGTTTCGGGTTTTCGGGCTTCGGCAATGTCGCGAATGTGTTCTTTGCGACGCAATCTCCGAAAATATCTTCCACTTCTGCCACTCCTTTTCACCGAAAATATCTTTCATAGCGAGTAGAGAAGGAAAAACTCTGCGACAACAAGATAAGCATTCCCCATAAATAGGTAATAACCATGCGATAATCATCTTTTTTAGTTATTGTGAGACTTGTTTTTTTCGGCGAACTTCGCACCGTCATTTTTTATGATGAAACATAAGCATTAACCAATAATATAAGTTCTAATGAAAGGAAAAAAGATGTTATTCAAACCCAAAAGTTTGTTGTTGTGTGCCGCCTCTTTAGGCTTCGGGCTGTTGATGGGGGCTTGTTCTAAGGATGATTCTCCCGTTGAGCCTACTCCTCCGGCAGAAGAGGTGCCTGCTACGATTGCTGATTGCGTTCCGGCAGATATTGAAGCTCTTCGTGCCATTGCCAAAGCCAATCCGGAAATACATTTGTTTGAAGGGAACGAGCCTTCCCGTTGGAAGACCGTGCGGCTGAAATGGGTGAAGAACGAGACAGGAAAATATGCTGTAAGTGCACTTTCCTTGGAAGGCAAAGATGTGTTGATAAACGATTTCGTTCTCCATTTGGATGGAGGCAAGAAAGGAAATGCGGTGCTGAGCCGTTTGCAACGTGTAGATCTCACTGCGGCAGTCAAAGAGGCCACTATCCTTGCACAACCCGCTTTGGAAACTGTTCGCATCAACGGTGCCGGAAAGGCTAAAGCGGAGAAGGTAAATGTACAGGGCGATAAGAATCTGAAAGAAGTGGCTATTGAAGCCATGCCTCAACTCACGGCTCTCATGTTGGGTGGCGATGCCTTGGAAAAGGTTACTTTGGTCGACTTGCCTAAATTGCAGGACCAAAGCAACCTGAAATTCAGAGCAGGATATGATGACGAGGGAAACCAAGTGGAGGACACTAACCTGAAGGAACTGGTATTGGGAGGAGATTTAAGCCTGCTGGACGGACTATATCTGCGAGGCTTGAACTTGGAGAAGCTGACACTGCAAACTTCGTTGCCGCAACTGAAGTCGTTGACACTGAACAACAACCGACTGTCGGGCCTTTTCGAGCTGAAAGGATTGGCGAATCTGACTATCCTGAATCTGGCAAAGAATCTTCTGGCAGCAGTTAAAGTTTCTGATTGCCCGAAACTGGAAGAGTTTGATGCTTCTGCCAATAAGGAACTGAAGGAGTGCGAACTTGTGTTGCCCGCCTTGAAAAGGCTTGATTTGAACGAAACCGGTCTTACCGGACTGGATTTGAGTTCATTTGCCAACTTGAAGAAGGCCAGTGCTTATAGTGCAAAAATAGCTTCGGTCACTTTGGGGAATCAGAACGGCAAACTGAGTACGGTGAACTTCTCGGACAATCAACTGGCCGAACTTAACTTTCCGAAAGAAGTTTCATCCGTATATCTGCTCACACTGAACAAAAACGCCATAAAATCGCTGAACCTGAGTACGATGCCGGATTTGGAAAGAGTTTCGGTCAACAGCAATCAGCTGGAGGATTTGAAAGTTGGTGAAGAAGCAGAGAGTTTTGAAGAACTGGAATGTAAAAACAACCATCTTTCGGCTAAATTGCTACGGCAGATTAAAAACACGCTCAGCGCACTGAATAAATGGGACATTGCTCCACAATACTTGTTGGGACGGGTGGATGTAGAGAAGAAACAAATCCGTGCGACCGAAGAAATCAATGAACTGGAGCTTACTCCCAAAGTGCAGAAGAAGAATGGAGACAAGTGGGCGGATGCCGGAGCAAGTGACTTCCGTTTGGAAAATGGCGTCTATACCATCACCGGTAAAGGAACGTTCAGGGTTATCTGCACCGGTAGTATCTTAGAACCCGGCTTTGGGAATTTCAGTATGTTCAGCTTATCTGACCCCTATGTGATAGGAGAGGTGAATGCCTGATATGTGATTGAAGGAGGATAGTTAAGACTTATTTTCGGGCATGAATCAGCGTGGTTTTGTTTATGTAACGCCTCTGTTGATTCGTGCCCGAATCTTATTATAAAACCTGAGTCCGGGATAAGAAGCAGGTAGATAACCTCACCCGGAGGCTTGTGCTTTTTAAAGTCAAAACACATTGGTTATCAGGAGTTTATCGCCGCCTTGTCAGATACTTGTGTCTGTCGGCTTGGACACTTGCCTCTGTCACGACAAAGGATTGTAGCTGTCAAACAGGGGGTGGCCGGCGCAAAAGTTCTCTTCTGCCTAAGCGCTGTAAACCGGCGCATTCAGGAAATATCCGCCCGATAGGATGCAGCCCCTCATCTTTGGCAAAAGGAACCGCCTATACCGAACTCCGTAGGTTATAAAGGGCAATGGGTAAGAAACCGTTTTATTTAAGATGTAATGTAAACTCAGGCATCAATAGCTGTGCACCATATCTTCGGGCACGCAGATATAGAAGTCGGCCCGTCCAATGTTATCAGGCTCCAGTCTGGTAATCCTCTCCTGACGAACAGAGGCTATTGTCACCACACTCGTATGCGGACGGTAGCGAAGCAGATAAGGAATGATTCCTTCTTTCTGCTCGGAATGGTAATTGCCGTTGATATGCACGAATTTGTTTCGCAAGTTGCAGGCAATAAACCATCCCATAGTGGCATCCTTGACGGCCTGTGCCTCGGCAAACCTGCGGCTGTCGGTCTCTGTTTTGCCACCACGCAGCATTCCCATGAGCGCAAAAGCCGATTGGCTCTCCTGCTCATTATAGCTGAAAGGGATGGGAAGGGGAGCGATGTAGCGTTTCGCCTCGGTGGAGAGTGAATCTAATATGCCGAATCCGTGGTTCTTTACACTATTGGCATACCGGCGGGGAACGTTGGTGGCTATGAACGGAATGGAGTGTTCTTTGGCGAAAAAAACCACAGGCTCATAGTCCGTACTGTAATTATCCCACAAGCGGGCTTCGGCCTCGAAGCGGTCGGAAGAAATCCTGCCACTCAGATATTCGTCCAGAATCAACTGGTTGTCACTTTCCAGCATCTCGGCTCCCAACGTCAGTTTATCGCCGTGGATGCCGTAGAGTGAACGCACGATTTCAAACTCCAGCCAATGCGTAATGGGGCAGTTGTGCATTTCGCCCAGAAATACTACATCGTAGGCAGATAGGGCTTTGACCAACTCTCCGTAACTAATCTCTCGTCCTGCATTATCAAACAAGGCATAAGCGGGCTTCGTCTCTTGGGCGCGCACCGTGCCCGCGACGATTCCGCACAGACATGCGGCGGCATATAGCCGCTTCATTAATTGTCGCATCATTCTTCCAATAATTTTTTACTGATATATAATAAAACATACTTCTCCACATCGATGTATCGTTCGAATGCTTCTCGTAAAACGGCCGGACTGATAGAGGCAAGATGCTGCTCGTAGTCGTCGAAATCTGCCGGTGTTTCGCCATTCTTCAGCAGCTCCGTCAGCGTGGTGCGCCAAGCCGAAGCCGCTTCTTCGTTCAAGGTCTCTCGTTTGGCTATGAGAAAAGAACGCTTGAGTGTCTGCAACTCTTCTTCGTCCACCTCTTCGCGACGCAATCGTTCCAAAAGTTGTTTCAGAGCTGCGCCAAGTTCGTGCATGCGGTCGTTGTCCGCCGAGGCATGAATATCAAAATAGAAGATGCTCCGAGGCAATCCCTCATATTTCAGAGAGACGTAAGGAGAATAGACTAACGACTTCTGCTCGCGAAGAATGGATATCAGACGATTCCGAATGATGTCGCGCATCAGTTTCAGTACAAGCGTATTCTTTAATCCCGGTCGGTAATGCCCGAAGAAAAGATAGTCGAACAAAGTCTGCGTTTCGTGCGAACAGGGGAAACCCTCCACCAGCTTTGTATCGGGAAGCCGGAAGAGAGCGGTATGCTGTTTCGCTTCATGTCGGGGAGCTTCTGTGCATGGGCGTGTGGTTTTCTGCGTAGAGGCTGGCATACGACCGAACACTGCCGCGAACTGTCTGATAAGGGTATCGGCATCGAAATTTCCGGAAATCACATACGTCATTCCTTCGGGGCGGGCATAAAGCGTTTTGTAATAGGCTGCTATGGAGTCCAGATTGAGGCGTTGCAACTGTTCCGTTCCCGGCTGACGGCAGGAGGTGGCAAGCGTTTCGCCCATCAGTTCGCTCATGCGGGCTGCGAGCAAGCGGTCGGAGTCGCGTTTCAACATCTTCTCCAGTACTGTCTCTTTGCCGGAAGCGGCAAGCAACTCGGCTCTCACTTCTTCGAAGTCTTCATAGTTCAATTGCGGGGCTGTAATCTTTTGATAAATCAGGTTGAAAAACTCCGCGGCCTTGGAGGATGGAGACATGCCGATAAAACCATGCCAGTGATTCTCTATCACGCTGGTCAGTGACATCTCCTGTCGATACAGGTATTCGGACAAAGAGTCGCCGGTCATGCCGGAAATCCCTCCCATATCCATATAGCCGGCAGCACCTTCCAAAAAAGGATACTCTTTTTCGGGAATCGAAGCAAGCCCCGATGGGGCGAAAGAGGTGAGAAGTAAGCCGGTTTCGGACTGTAAAGTAGGCTTAAGTACGAGCCTGATGCCATTTTTTAACCTTACGTCCCGAACACCTGTTCTCGGATAGGTCTTTGAATCGGCAATGTATGCCGGATTAAAAGGATGCCGCGCCGACAAGCTGTCGGGCGTATGAACATGCGGCTCATTCGTTGTCTTCTGCGGGCGAACGTATTGATAAGGCCGACACGAGGCTTGTCGGCCTTTGTCCCATGCGGTGGCTATCTCTTCGGTAGTCAAAGGCTTTCCCATTCCCGAATGGCTGGAACAAGCAGCCAGCAGTGTTTCCTGCCGGGCGGCAAGCCATTCTTCCAGCAATTGTTGCAAGCGGCCTTGGCTTGTTTCGTGCAGGGCGGCAGCCACTTGCTTGCGTTGAGTCTCATCGGTCAGATAGCGGTCGCCCGAAATAACGTAATCCGTGAAGTCGTCGCACCACATGGCTGAACTGCGGGATGAGTAGTCTTCTGTTTTGTCATACTTGCGGCAAAAATCCTTCTTTATGTCTTGCCACTCTTCAGGCTGCCATCCCTCACGAGCCAAGCAATACAATTCGCCCGCGAGCGTTGTGACGCATGATAATAGTTCTTCTCTACTCTTACCTTCCACACTCAGTGTGAAATGATTTTTATCACTCAGATACCATTGGTCGGAAACTTCGCATCGTTGTTTCCGGTCATTCAAGCGGGTTGTAAGGGCCTTGACCAGCAGGCGTTCCTGTTCTTTTCGTACTGCGTCGTTTACGGTGCGTTCCACCACACAGGCATGAGGAATCATCAATTCCAGTCTGCTGCGGTTTCGCAGCGTGTCCCGTACTTCGGATAAATGGATGCCTTCATCGTACTGCAACGGATGAAAAGGGATGCAGACCGAAGCATTGCCCTTGCAGCCGGAGAATAAGGTTTTAATCTCCTGCTCCAATTCGAGGGGAGAAACATCGCCCGCTATTGCCAGCGTAGCCAGAGAAGGAACATACCACTTTCGATAGAAGTTTTTCAAAGTTCGGGGCGTTACCCGACGGATGTCATCGACGCTTCCAAGAGGCATGCGACGACTGAAAAGCCCGGTGCCTATCTTGAGCGGATAGAACTCATCCCCCAAGTTGTAACCGCGTAATTCTTCCAGAATAACTCCTTTTTCATTCTCTACTTTCAACGAGTCGATAGACATGCCTTGCAGCCAATCGCGCACTATGAGCAGGGAATGCTTCATTACGGCTTCTTTATCTTTATCAACGGGGACGGCAAACATATAAACCGTGCGGTCGAATCCCGTAAAGGCATTGATGTCTTGCCCGTATCTCATGCCCAACTTTTCAAGCGACTCTACCAGCGAGCGACCGGGAAAGTGTGTCGTACCTTGAAAGGCCATGTGTTCCAAAAAATGTGCACATCCTTTCTCTTGCTCCGTCTCCAAGATGGAACCTGCACGCATAATAAGACGAACTTCTACTCGCGACGCCGGCATGTGGTTTGGCATAATGAGGTAATGGAAACCATTCTCCAAACGTCCTTCTACCGTGCCTTGTGGCAATGCTATGGGCGAGGATTGCGCATACACGGCATGCGAAAACAATGCGGCAGCCCACAAAGCCGTCAGGCTCAGGCACCGGAAGAATGGCAATTTATTTCTTCTCATAAGTGACATAAACACGCGTATATCCATCAGCCAGCGAATGGCTCATGGAGAATTGAAAAGTCATCTTTCTGTTTTTGAAGTCAATCTTGCCCTTGGCCGGGATAAAGTCGGTTTCGTCAATCCCGTCATCTGCCTTCAGTACGGAATAGGTCATCAGGTAATAATCAGGATCGGAAGTTCCGTCGGCCCATTTCAGTTCCTTGGCCACGAGGTTTCCTTCTGCAATCAGTTGCTTTTGTTTCTCCCAAGGAGAAAACGAATAGACAAACGGAATCGTAGGGACATCGTCTCCACTCCACGATTTTTTTGTGCCCAGAACTTCAAAAGAGGCCGTCTCCTCTGATATGTCGGTCAGTCTGATATCATCCAGCGTCATGGAGAAAATGCCGGGATTCTGTTTGTTCCATTTCAATAGTTCGGTAATGGCGGCATAGGCCGGACTGGATCCGGGAGCAAACCAATATTCATCGTTGAATACCGTTTCGCGCTGCAACACCCATTCCATGTAGGGATTCAATCCTAACGGATTGTTTGTCATTTTTAATACGGGTTGTTCTTCTGTGGCTTTTTCGCTCAGTGTAATGACTGTCTGTCCGTCAAATTCTTTTGTGAAGGCTTTGGCAAAGTTGATGGAGCGCTCGCTCACCGGGCTCATCACCTTCGTATGGCACGATATAAGTCCCATCCACTGCATCAAGTCTATTCCATACTTTGCCTTGTATGAAGCAATGAGTGTTTTTTGTGCCTCGTTCAGCTCTGCAAAGGCCGGATCGGGTTCTACCAACAATAGTAATTCTTGGTCCAACTGCATCCCGGCGGGTAATTGTTGAAAACCGATTCGGAAATGGGCATCCTGCGTCAGTATGCCCTTGCAGTTAGACCGCACGGTAAATCGCCCTTTCGTTTCACCGGTTTGTATAGTCACCGGGTTGTTTTCCAAGCGAATCACTCCTTTCTCATCATTGAGCACGGCGAATGTCAACTCCAAATCTTCTTTCAGGGCATTGGTCATTTCTACTTCTATCGTCAAAGGGGTGTCTTTTTCTTCTTCGAGTCGGAGTTTCTCTCCGATAATCGTCAGATAAACCCGGTTCACTCCTTCATATTCATTGTTCGTCTCATCACTCGCACACGATAGTACAAGTAGAGACATGAACAGTATCAGGATAGTGCAACTCAATAAAATTCTCATTTTTTGTTTCATTTATTCTTGTTTTCTGTAATCAATCGTTTACTCCTTCATTGACACGCACCGACTTCGAATAGTGTCCGAAGAACTTCTTTGCCGCCTATAGCGGAGTGGGCTACTTGGGCCAACCGTCATTTTGTGTCATCCGGTCATTGTAGAGATATTCTCCTCTGGGAATGGGGAAGTTCCACCGATAATCGTCAGGTTTTGCACTCTTTGCGGCTACTACCCCTGTCGTATTCCATTCCGAAAGGATGGTTTTCCTCAGGCGTTTCAGGTCGAAGTAGCGTTCGCCCTCTCCCACAAACTCTTTCCATTTCTCTTGGAGGATGATTGCCAGCAATTTCTCGCCCGTCAACCCCTCTTCGGGCAGCAAAGCCGCTTTTCGTGCAGACAGATAGCGGTTCATCGTTTTTATGGCTTCTTGTATTCCCGTATCTTTTCCTCCACGAGTCAATGCCTCTGCCAGAATGAAACAGGCGCCCGATACGCGATACCTGTTCACTGTGTGGAAATTCCGTTTCTCTTTGTTTTCTTTGTTATACTTCCCGAAACACTGCACCGTAGCTTCCTCATCGGTCAATGTATTATCATCCAATTTGAAAGGGAAAACGGTAGCGTTGCGCCTCACATCGTCGGCTTCATAAAGACTCAGTAAGGAAGTGTTTACGGTCAGGTAGTCTCCTGCCTCTTTGGTCATATTGATGCCGGTATAGTAATAATTCTCGGTGAACCATGAGAATATCCGTTCGGAACAGGCAGCATCCGTCCATAGGGCTCTATACGACTTTTCTTCCATTGTTTCATATCCTCCTTGAGCGGCTATGACTTTGCCGGCATAGTGGGCGGCTTGCTCGTAGTTGTGGGCATACAGCTCTAATTCCGCCATTAGGTAGTATAGGCTGTTGGGCGAAAACCAATATTCGTCGGAAACGGTATAATTCGTTTCTAAAGCTTCTGTCAACAAGGAACGTATCGTGTCGGTACAGGTTTTCACATCGGCGCGAGGCAGAGACTCCATTTCCAACTTACTCTTCAGTGGAATACCTTCATTGCTGCTTCCATCGGCATAATCGGGTGCGAAAAGCCTCAACAGGTTGAAAAAACAATAGGCTTTCATCGCTTTTGCTTCGGCCATCACAGCCTGTAGGCTCTGCAGTTCTTTAGGATTGCCCTCTGTCTTTAGCAACGAAGCACGCTCCAATACAGCATTTGTTATGGCTACCGAACCGTAGTAGCCTTGCCACAACGTAAGCGCCAATTGTTCGATGGGCAAGGTTTGCCATTTATACAGATTATTCAGGCTGACGTCTTTGGGCAAGATTGCGTTCGGTTCGAAATCGTCGCTCAACACAGACAGTTCGAAAGAAGCGTCAGGAAGTTGGGCATAGGCGGTAGCCAGCAACTCGCGGGCTTTGGCTGCTGTAGAAATGGCATCCGGATCGGAGTACTGGTTTTCATACGGGATGTTGAGCGAGCAAGCCGTAAAACCGGCAATGAGCAACAGACAAACCGACAGCTTTTTTAGTTTGTCGTATAGAGCAGCTTTGGAGGATAAATCGTATATCATCATAACTCAAAAGGTCAGACTTAAATTAAGCGTCAATACCGGTTGGAGTGTTCCGGCCAGTGAACCGGTTTCAGGGTCGGATTCACCGTAAGGCGTAAGCGTGAACAAGTTGGATGCTTGGAAAGCAACGTTCGCATATTTGACGAAGTTGAAATGCTTTTGCAGAAAAGCACCGGGCACCCGATAGCGCACGGAGAGCATGGACAAGCGCAGGAAGTCGCTCTTTCCCACAGTTCTCGTATTGGGAAAGTCCAAAGAGTGGATAGCCGTGGAGCTATAAAAAGGCGAATGATAACGTTTCCCTTTATCCCCTCTTTCGAACCACATGTTTTGCAATTGCCCTTTGGCGGCGTTCAGGTAAGCTTTATCTTGAGATCGGATGTAGGTATAGTTATACGTCCTGATGCCTCCGAACACGTAGTAAAAGTCCATATCGAAATCGAAATTCCGGTAGGAGAGACTGAGATTGAGCGAACCGCTGTATGGGGGTGTACCATGTCCCAAGGACACGATATTCTCCTTGCTCACTCCCTGTATGGCCGGCACTTCTTCCCCGTTGGCGCCTTGAAAGACCGGAAGTCCGGTGATGGGATTGATGCCCAACGACTTTAAACCGAACAGAATGTCATAGGGCTTTCCTACTTCATAGTCGGGAATCAGTGCCTCTTCGCTGATGTAAAGGCGATCGGTATAATAGAGATCGACCACTTTATTGCGATTGTATGCCAACGACCCACGTAGCGACAGCCTCCAATCTTTTCCGTTCAACACCTTGAATAAGGCACTGAATTCGTAACCTTCATTACGAAGCACGCCGATATTTCGTTTCATGGTCTGGAAACCGTTAGATAAAGGGATAGGCACGTCAAGCAGGGCATCGCTCGTTTCGCGGCGATACACATTCGCTTCCAGAGAAATTCGTCTGCAAAGCTCGACAGATAGGCTGAAATCTGAGGATGTTGTCTGTTCAGGCTTGAGATCGAGGTTATAGAGCGCACGGAGTTGAAGTAAACGGGCGGTAGAATAAAAATTCGTGGAATATGAGAATGTTCCGATGGTGGCATCGGCCGATACGCCGGCCAAATTGGCTATGCGTCCGTAAGAAGCTCTCAGATTGAGGCGGGTCAATACACGGTTTTCTTTTAAGAAAACATATCGGCTTGGTGTCCACCCCACTCCCACAGCCCATGCGCCGTTCCAACGCTTTTCTTTGGGAAGGACAGATGAGGCGTCGGCTTTATATGTGGCAAATAAGTCGTACGTGGCATCATAACTGTATCCTGCCACTATGCCCACTCCCATCTGTGCCGTCTTTTCTTTGAACGAGCCTACTGCAGGACGTCGATAGCCGGTCAGGGAGTGATTGATGGCAGCCGGAGACATCAAAGTGCCCACTCCATATCCTGTGATGTCCACCCGGTCTATATCCGTCATGTAGTAGTCGAAATTAGCGCCGATGGTCACATCGTGCTTATCACCCATCACCTTGTTATATGTGGCACGTATGTTCGACGAGACGTTCGTCATCACTTGTTTGCTCTTTGTCAATTTACCCAACGCCTCGGCTTTTTCATAACTATTGCGTTCTTTGATGGAAGTAGAAGGTACGATTGCCATCTCTTCGTTGAGCAAAATATCTATGCCTGCTACGGCATCTACGGAAAGTTCTTTGAGAGGTTTCAGGTTGATGCTACCGCTTACTCCTCCGCGCTTGTCGGTCGCTTCTTTCTGGTACTGATGCAGGAGATCGTCGTATGTATAATTTCCTTTGGGAAAAGAGTAAAGCCGCCCCTTTTTGGTTTCGTAAGGATTCAGTTTATAGACCAAATCAGTCGGCACTTCATCACTTCCGTTGGGGGTATCGGTACGGCCGTATCCGGCATTGGTACTGAGCGAGAGATAGCCTAATCGCCCAAGTTGCTGGTCGAGGCTGAGGCTGGCAGTGAATCGCTGTGTGTTGTTCCCCTCTATCCTACCTCCTTGGCGTGCATATCCGGCCGAAATGGAATAGGATGTCTTATCTGTGCCTCCCCGCACGCTCAGGCTGTGACTCTGATAAGTATTCAGACGAATCAGTTCATCGAACCAGTCGGTATGAATCATTCTCAACGAGTCGAGCACAGCCTTTCCGGAAGCAATCATCTTATCCAAATCGGGAGAACCGGCATGATATCTCCTGATATAGTCTTCACTATATAAATAACCGGGTGCTATCGGGTTTTGCAGACGTCTTTCAAGTTCGAGTTTCTCTTCCGTATCCATCATTTCTATTCCCCGGCGTCCTCGAGTGGTAATACCCATGTTGAGGCTGTAGTTTGTAGTTATCCTTCCTTCCGGATTTCCTCGCAATGAGGTTATTTCGATAACACCATTAGCTGCTTTCACACCATAAAGGGCACAAGCCACCGCATCTTTCAGCACTTTTATTTCTTTAATCTCCATCGGATTCAGTGTCAGAAAGGTTTCGGAAGAGATGACTTGTCCGTCTTTTACATACAGAGGTTCATTGACCGTATCTCCTTTACGGAAAGAAGAATTACCTCGTATCCTGATTTTGGGCTTTTGTCCCAAATCGCCGGTATTGGTCACTACCAATCCCGGCACGGCACCTTGCAGAGCCAAAGGCATATTTATCATCGGCTTACTGTTGAGCCTGACCATATCGACGCGTTGTACCACGCCCGACTTGGCACGTATGTCCAGCTCATTGATATTCTGCCGGGCTACGACAAGCACTTCGCCCAACGCATGTGCGTCTTGCTGCATTACCACATCCAGTTGCTTTTGTCCGGAATACCGTATGCGGACTTCTTTCATCCCAACGAAAGAAAAGCGGATAAAGTCTCCCTTCTTCCATTTCCCGCTTAGCACGTAATGTCCGTCGGCATCGGCAGATGTACCGATTGTTAGTCCTTGCACTCGGACGGTGGCGCCGGGAAGAGGTTCTCCCTCCGAATCGGTGATGTGCCCTTGCAGAACGTGTCCTTCGGACTGGGAAAAAAGAGAAAGAGGAAAACTGCAGACAGCAAGAAAAACAAAAAGGAATAGTTTCATTCGAATTCTTTTAGTAGAAATAATACTCGATATCTATCGACATGACAAAGGTAAGAGCTTCATTTAGCTCCATCAATCGCAAGATATCATTATTTCCTACCTTAAAAAAACTCTTTCAATAATTATATTTAGGTATGGAATAGAATGCTCTGAATGAACATTCTCCTCATTTATCTTCTTTCATTTATCTTCAACTCCTTAATCAGATGTTCTGCTTTGCCCAGCTTCTCTATCATGAACAGGATGTAGCGAACGTCCACGCCGATGGTGCGCTGCGTCTTCGGTTCGTAAAGGATGTCGCTGCTCATGGCTTCCCAGTTGCCGTCGAAGGCCAGCCCCAAGAGTTGGCCTTTGGCGTTGAACATGGCGCTGCCCGAATTGCCGCCCGTGATGTCGTTGTCGGAGATGAAGCATACTTTCATTTCGCCCTTCTCATCGGCATAACGGCCGAAGTTGCCGGACGAAAGCAGGGCGAGGACTTCGGGCTGTATTGTGAAATCCACATCGCCGGCATGCGCCCTGACTTTCTCCTGAATGCCTTTCACGGTGGTATAGTAACCGTATTCCGCCCCGTCGAACGGAGCATAGCCACGGACAGTGCCGAAGCTGAGGCGCATGGTGGAGTTGGCATCGGGATAGAAGTTGCGCGAGGCGTACATCCGCCGCACGGCCGCATTGAACAAACGTTTGCTTCGCTCTATTTCACCGGAGGGTTGTTGCGTCTGCATGTTCATTTCGAAGGCTTTCGTGATTAAGTCGATGCTTAGGGTGATGGCGGGGTCTTCGAGGAGCTGGTAGGTGGTGTCTCGCTCCAGAAAGCGTTTCAGCCCGCGGGGAGTGGTCAGCTGCGAACGGGCATAAAGCGTATCGGTGTAGGCCTGTTCATTGCCTCCGTATTCGGTGGCAATGGTGCGGTAGACTTCGGGCAGATAAATGGAGTCCACCTTCGAGCGGTATTCTTTCAACAGGGCTGTGAACACTTCCTTGTCGATGTTCAAATCCATGCGGGCATACTTGTCGGCAATGGCTTTCATGTTTGCCGTTATGCTCTTTTCTTCCCCCCCGAAATCGAAATTGAGGATGGATAGGGCAAGTTGTATCAGTTCGGGACCGTTCAGGAAGGATTCGGCAAAATAGGCCATGGCGCGAGTAGCTTCGCGGCGGGCCTTGTAGTTCAGTTCCAAGTCGGAGAAGAGGTGCAGCAGCTTCTCGCGTTCTGCGGGTGTCTGTTGTATCCAGCCGCGAAGCTCCTTTTCCAACATACGCTTCTTGTCCGGCACACGAAGCCGTTTGATGGCCCGGTTCACTCCGATGCTGTTTTTCCAGTAATTGGAACTCTCGTCGTACTTGGCGGCGTATTTGATGCGGATGGTGTCGCTACGCTCCATTTCGCGTTTCCAGATGGCTTGTTTGATGCCGCGCACGTCTATCTGTGCTTGGTTGGAGGTGTTCATCATCTCTTCAATGCCGAACGAGGAGAGGTATCGTTCGGTACTGCCCGGATAGCCCATCGTCATGCAGAAAGAGCCTTCGCGATAGCCGTCGAGGGAGATGGGCGCCACGTATGGGGGATGATAGGGTACGTTGTCGGGCGAATAGTCGGCAGGGCGGTTATCCTTGCCGGCATAGATGCGGAATACGCAGAAGTCGCCCGTGTGCCGGGGCCATACCCAGTTGTCGGTATCCCAGCCGAATTTGCCTACCGAGGAGGGCGGGGCAAACACCAGACGGACGTCGTTGTAGTCGCGATAGACGGAGAGCCAGAACTCGTTGCCGCCGTAATAGGCATCTACAATTCCAGTCAAGGTGGAATCTTTGCGCGACACTTCTTCGCCGATGGCCAGCCTGACGGAGTCTACCGCGCTTGTGCGTTCGGCTTCGTCCATGCCCGGACTTACTGCGGAAAGCACCCGCTTCGTCACGTCTTCCTGCCGCAGCAGAAAGCGCACATAGAGTTCGGGGTTGGGCAACTCTTCGCTGAGGCTGCGGGCCACAAAGCCGTTCTTCAGGTAATCGTGCTCCACGGACGAATGTTGCTGTATGCTGCTGAAGCCGCAATGGTGATTGGTGAACACCAACCCGTCGTCCGACACCACCACGCCCGAACAGAAGCCGCCGAAGCTTACCACCGCATCCTTCAAGGAAGGGCGTTTGGAGCTATATAGTTTGTCGGCGGACAGCTGCAAGCCGAGTTCCTTCATGGCTCGGCGGGTCTGCTTGTTCAGACTGCCCGGCATCCACATCCCTTCATCCGCCTGCACCGTCAGTCCGAACAGGCAGCAGGCAAGTATAATCACTGTTTTCAGTTTCATTCCGCTACGGTTTTAGTTTTTCAAAGAGAGTAAAAAGACGACGACCATTCCATGCAAAACCTATTGGTGAAGAAGATGACGTTTGTAATGATTTATATACATGAATGACAGCTCTTTCATCTTCTTGTGTTTCAGGCGTTTAAGACGAGGTAGGATCAGTATACGACTTAAGGTACATCAGTCCTATACTTAAGGTGGATCAGTATACGACTGATGTACCCTAAGTATACGACCAAGGTGAAACCCTCTTCTCTTTGTAATGATTCATTATCATTCCGCAATCAACCTCAACCGTTTGGCTTTGGTGCGTGCCTTGAGCCATTCGGCGATTTTCCCTTTTTCGTGTGCGTCCGGCTGTTTGCCGAATTTCAACACGGCCAGCGTCACGGTGTCTGCACGTGCCGAATCTACTGCCAATTCGATGGCATGGGAGATTGAAACGCTCTTCACTGTGGGATATAGCACTTTCAGTTCGGGCACAATCGTCCGCCCCAGCTCGTCGAACGCTTTATATCTTTCGAGACTTTGCTCCAGAGAGGCAATACGCTGTTTCTGCTGCACCAGACGCTCTTCGCTGTTCTTGTAGAAGTCTTCCATCACCATGGCGCGGATGGAGGAAATATCCACTGCCGCATTGTTCATTCCCTGAAGCACAATCAGCTTGGTATCGTCCAACTTATAGTCTTTCATTTTGCCGCGGGCAATGGCGATGGAGGCTTCGGGCACTTCCTGCCCTATCAGCACGACGCGTATCTCGCGCCCTTTACCGTCATGATGAATCTTCTTGTCCACCACTTGCGTGTTCTCGAAAGAGAGCTGCTCGTTGATGAAGCGGTTGGCCGCCCCTTCGAAGAAGGTGTCTTGGATGATGCCCACGGTGAGGTAGACGGCAGGGCACATGGTGAGTACGGCAATCAGGACGATGTACTTGCGCACCTTTTTCTCACGGTTCTTATCGACGAACTCCTTGCGTTGGAAGTGCATCACACGCACACCCAGAAAGGTGGCCAGGCTGATGAATACGGAGTTGATGAAGTAAAGGTAGAACGCTCCGAGGAAATAAATCAGGTTTCCCGTGGCCAGTCCGTAGCCTGCCGTGCAGAGCGGCGGCATCAATGCCGTGGCGATGGCCACGCCGGGGATTACGTTTCCTTTCTCTTTGGTGGAGAGTGCCGTGACACCTGCCAAACCACCCATCAGGGCGATGAATACGTCGTAGATGGTGGGTGAGGTGCGTGCCAGCAGTTCCGACTGCCCTTCGGCCACCGGACTGATGAGGAAAAAGATAGTGGCGGTGGTCACGCTGAACAGGGTGGTTATCAGGAAACTTTTCAGCGAACGCTTCATCAGCTCGAAATCGTTCAGCCCTACGGAGAGCCCCACACCCATGATAGGGCCCATCAAGGGAGAGATAAGCATGGCGCCGATAATCACGGCGGTTGAATTGACATTCAACCCTAAGGATGCCATGAAGATGGCGAATATCAGAATCCAGAGGTTGGCGCCTTTGAATTCCACTCCCTTTCGGATGGAGTCTACCGTTGCAAGTTCGTTGTCTTTGTCCTTACGCAAGTCAAGGTATTCCTTCAAAAACTTCTTGACGGCAAAGGTGTTTCTGTTGTTGGGGTTCATGGCTTTATCTGTTTATGGTTTTACAATTTGCTGTTTATGGATGGTTTCTTTACGAAACGGTTTATCAAGGGTATTTGCCGGAGAGGCATGTCGCGCCTTACGGTGTAGGCTATAAAGACCAGCAGCAAGGCGGTGCGATAGGCCATGCGCAGGCAGATGTTCTCTATCGGGACGTACTCCGCCGCCGCATAAAGCGCTGCGGCAAGCAGCACGTAGCAGCCTATCGACTTCAAATCGTAGCGGATGGGATACTTCTTCTGCCCCACGAAATAGGACAGGAGCATGGCAGTGCCATAGCTGCAAAAGCCTGCCCAAGCGCAAGCCATGTAGCTGTATCGGGGTATCAGCAGCACGTTCATCGCCACCAGTATCACGCAGCCTATCAACGAGAAGTAAGCGCCCCAGCGCGTCTCGTCGATCAGCTTATACCAGAAGGAGAGGTTGAAGTAGATGCCCATGAAGATTTCCGCCGCCATGACGATGGGCACTACGCGAAGTCCCTCCCAATAGTCGCGTCCGATGATGAACTTCAGTATGTCCAGATAGAACATCACGGCAAGAAAGGCCAACAGGGTGAAGATGATGAAGAACTTCATGGCGGCGGCATACATCTCTTTATTCCCTTTCTCGCGGCTCTTGCCGAAGACAAACGGCTCGTAGGCGAAGCGGAAAGCCTGCGTGAACATGGCCATCACCATTGCTATCTTGCTGGCAGCCCCATAGATGCCGAGTTGCACGACGGCTTCCGCCTTGTCGGGATAGATGAAAGGGAAGATGATTTTATCCGCCACTTGGTTCAGGATGCCCGCAATGCCCAGCACCAGCAAGGGGAGGCTATAACCCAGCATCCGCCGTAGCAACTGCTTGTCGATGACGTAGGCAAATCCTCGCAGTTCGGGTATCAGGCAGAGCATTACCACCGAGGTGCATATCAGGTTGAAGAGGAAGGCATAGCCCACGTCGGTGCCTTCCATCCACACATAGTAGGTGAGGTTCAGCGCTATGTTCAGGAAGATGAACAGGAGTTTGAGCGAAGCAAACTTTATCGGCCGTTTCTTGTAGCGCAGATAGGCGAAGGGGATGCTTTGGATGGCGTCCATAGCCACCACAATCATCATCATGCCCACGTACCACGGATGTTCCCCGTAGTCGAGCAGACCGGCAATAGGGTTGAGAAACAGCAAGCCCAATGCAAGGAACGTAAGCGAGCCGATGCTCACGCTCAGCAAGGTGGTGGAGTAGACGCGCATGGGGTTGTCCTCTCCTTTGTTGGCGAAGCGGAAGAAGCCCGTCTCCATGCCGCACGTCAGGAGCACCAGCAGCAGTGCCACCCAAGCATAAATGTTTGTCACCACGCCATACCCTCCCGACTGCGCCGACAGGGCTGTGGTATATACGGGCACCAGCAGGTAGTTCAGAAATCGGCCTACAATGCTGCTTGCCCCATAAATGGCAGTTTCCTTTGCCAATGATTTCAATCCGTTCACGTCAGTTAGTGTTTTGCGATGAGCGGTTAGCGGTCAGCAATGAGCCTTGGCGGTCTTGATGCCGGCCGTTAACAATTTCATCCGTTCTTCTGCATCCGAATAGATGCTTTTATTTTCTTTTTTCTGTCGAGATATACCGATGGGGCTTTATTATCCTTATTGCGAACTCCTTCCTCTTCTTCCTTAAAATCCCATTCTTCTCCATAACATTATACAACCGCTGCCCCCCTAATCGCTAAACAATGTCGTCTGGCTGTTGTAGAGGCTGCGTCCCAAGTGCTTGTAGGCAAGTTCGGTGACTTCGCGTCCGCGCGGGGTACGTTTCAGGAATCCTTCTTTTATCAAGAACGGTTCGTACACCTCTTCGATGGTTCCCGCATCTTCGCCCAAGGCGGTGGCAATGGTGGTAAGGCCTACCGGCCCGCCTTTGAATTTGTCGATAATGGTGCAGAGTATCTTGTTGTCAATCTCATCCAGGCCATACTTGTCGATGTTCAGCGCTTCCAGCGAGAATTGTGCGATATCCGTGTCGATGCTGCCCGAACCTTTCACCTGTGCAAAGTCGCGCACGCGGCGCAGCAGTGCATTGGCTATACGCGGGGTGCCCCGGCTGCGCGAAGCTATCTCGGCCGCCGCCCTTGCCGAGCAGGGCACATCGAGGATGCTTGCCGAACGGCGGATGATGCCGCTCAGCACATCGTCGTCGTAATACTCTAAATGCAGGTTGATACCGAAACGGGCACGCAGGGGAGCCGTCAGCAATCCGCTTCGGGTGGTGGCGCCTACCAGCGTAAAGGGGTTCAGGTCTATCTGTATGCTTCGTGCCGACGGGCCTTTGTCTATCATGATGTCGATGCGGTAATCCTCCATGGCAGAGTAAAGATACTCCTCCACCAGCGGAGAGAGGCGGTGAATCTCGTCGATGAATAAGACATCGTTCGGCTCCAAGCTGGTCAGTATGCCGGCAAGGTCGCCCGGCTTGTCGAGCACCGGGCCGGAAGTTATCTTGAAGCCCACGCCCAATTCGTTGGCAATGATGTTGCTCAGCGTGGTTTTTCCCAGTCCCGGAGGGCCGTGCAGCAGCACGTGGTCCAGTGCTTCGCCTCTCAGTCGGGCTGCCTTTACAAAAATGCGCAGGTTGTCCACCACCTTGTCCTGCCCGCTGAAGTCCTCGAAGTTCAGGGGGCGCAGGGCGTTCTCGAAGTCACGCTCCTTTCCGGTCAGTTGCTGGTTGCGTATATCAAAATCTTCTTGTTCCATGCTATGCTTTTGTTCCTTTTGCCGCCTTGCCCGAAAGCTTTTTTTGCTTTTCGGCGCACAGGCGTTCGCTCCGTGCGAGCAAAGATAACCAAAACCGACGAACCTTGCTGTTTTTATATTGAAAAAAAGAGATGCCCGCCTCAAGTGCCGCAAGCGAAGATGTCGGCCGATGATTCTGCCTTCCTTTCCGCCTGCGTTGTAACGGTCTGTCTATCAAGATGTTTATGATTCGTTTGTCAGACACTTGTGTTCAAGCTGACGGACACTTGTGTCTGACGCGATAAACACTTGTGTCTGACACGACAAACACAAGTGTCTGTCCGGAAAGCCTTCAAAAGACGGGAAAAGCCCTTGCTTCCTTTCGGGCGTTACGGGTGAATGAACCGTTCTACGGCAAGGCGTTTACGCCTTTTTCAGGTACTCGTAGCCGAACCTGCACCGCAAGCACTCTTTCCTGTCGCAATACTCCTTCCGAAGCTGGAGCAAGGCCTGCGAATCGGCTGCAGTGGAAACAGGCAATCCCGCCTCTGCCCACAACCGGATGATGCGGTTATCTTCGGCCGTCAGCGATTCGAGAAAACGGGTGGCGCGGTCGCACAGCGAATCGTCGGCCTTGTGCAGCCCGTAGGCATAAAGAAAGGGGACGACGGTGTTTATCAGAATCAGCTTCAGGGCATTCGCCCCCACGGATTTCGTGCGGCGGGGCGACGGCCTGCCGAAGACGAAATGCTCCTCCCAATAAGCCGATGTGGGGGAGGTGAAAAGCCTCTTCACCTCATCCGCGCTGTCCGCCTCCATGACACGGGAAAAAAGTCCCTGTTCGCGGTGATACAAACCGGCCAACTGCGCCAGCCTGACATGGGGGAAGTTGCCGGGACGCAGGCGCAGGAAGCGCCATCGGTGGGCATCCATCGGCGCAGGCAGTCCGAACTTGTGTTGCAGGTAGCGGAACTCATTCCGGAGTTTCAGGTAATACTCGTCCGCTTCGGGAGGCACTTCCTCCAACAGGCTGGCCTGCCCGAAGAAAAAAGCCTCTACTTGGAAAAGGCTGTCGCGATGCTTGTCCACGGCACGAAACGGAAGGTTGCCTGCCCAGCACTCGAAAGCGTCGCCGTTCAGTCCGAAGCCGAAGTTGCGGGCAAGGGTGATGAAAAAGGCGTCTTCCCAATGACCGGTGTTACGCTCCAACCTTTGGTAGATGGCGCGTGCCTTCTGTTCAAGGCGCTCCACTTGCAGGGCCGACAGCCAAGCGTGAACGGTGAGTTTGGGGAGGGCGGGCAGTATGGAATGGCAGGGAGGAAAATGCTCGGTGCGGCGCAGCTCCTCGTAGCGCTGCCTGACGATGTCGGGGCAAGGAAGCACAAGCTGCTGAACCGGCTCGCCGTTTGTCCGGCATACCTCGCAGTCGCACTTGCCCACCACGTGCAGTATGACGGTGTCGTAAGCCTTGTCGTGCTGGTGTCCGTGGCGCAGCCAGTCCGAAGCCTGTGTATGCACCTCTACGTTGCCCACCCAAAGCATACCGTCTATTTTCAGTTTGGCATTGAAGAAGTCGGGGCCTGCATTCGTGTTCGGCAAACCGGCATCTATCACTTCCACCGGCAGCCCGGAGGTGGTCCGAAGCGAAGACAAAGGAAAGATTTTATGCTTCCAGACGTAGTGCAGTAATTGTTCCATTGTTAACAAGACGTTAATGTTGGGCGCAAATGTAAGAAAAAGATTATCTTTGCGACCTATACTTCGCTGATAAACTGAATGAATAATAAAAATAAGAAGAATGAAAATCGCACTAATCGGTTACGGAAAAATGGGCAGGGAGATTGAGCGGATTGCCCTCGACCGCGGACACGAAATCGTCTGCATCATCGATGTGGACAATCAGGAAGACTTCGATTCGGCTGCTTTCAAGAGCGCCGATGTCGCCATAGAATTCACTAACCCCATGGTGGCATACACCAACTACATGAAGACCTTCAGGGCGGGCGTAAAGCTCGTTTCGGGCAGCACGGGCTGGATGGCCGAACATGGCGAAGAGGTGAAACGCCTTTGCACCGAGAGCGGCAAAACACTGTTCTGGTCGTCCAACTTCAGCTTGGGGGTGGCCGTCTTCTCGGCCGTGAACAAGTATCTGGCAAAGATCATGAACCGCTTCCCCGCCTACGACGTGACCATGAGCGAGACGCACCACATCCATAAACTGGATGCCCCCAGCGGCACGGCCATCACCCTTGCCGAGGGCATCATCGAGAACCTCGACCGCAAGGACAAATGGGTGAAAGGAACTTTCCGTGCTCCGGACGGAACCGTTTCGGGCACCGGCCGATGTGACGCCCGCGAGCTGCCCGTCAGCTCCATCCGCGAGGGCGAAGTGCCGGGCATACACACCATCCGCTACGACTCCGAGGCCGACAGCATCACCATCACCCACGATGCCAAAAACCGCAAAGGCTTTGCGCTGGGCGCCGTACTTGCCGCCGAGTACACGGCGGAACACCATGGCTATCTCGGGATGAGCGACTTGTTCCCTTTCCTGAAAAATCAATAGAATCATCGGACATCATCAATCAAACAACCATATACAATGAGAAAAGCAACACGTGCCCAATGGATTAAATTCGCTATCGCAGCCCTGCTCTATCTGCTCTTCCTCGTCTGGGTAAGAAGCTGGTGGGGACTGATTGTACTGCCTTTCATTTTCGACGTCTATATCAGCAAGAAGATATCGTGGGGATGGTGGAAGAAGGTCAGGAATCCGGCTGTGCGCAGCGTGATGAGTTGGGTAGATGCCATCGTATTTGCCTTGGTGGCCGTCTACTTCGTAAATATTTATGTGTTTCAAAACTACCAGATACCTTCTTCTTCGTTAGAGAAGTCGCTGTTAGTGGGCGATTTCCTCTACGTCAGCAAGATGAGCTACGGGCCGCGCGTGCCCAACACACCGCTCTCCATGCCGTTGGCACAGCATACGTTGCCCATACTGAACTGCAAGTCGTACATCGAATGGCCGCAATGGAAGTACAAACGCGTGCCGGGATTCGGCCGGGTGCAGCACAACGACATCGTGGTGTTCAACTTCCCCGCCGGCGACACCGTGGCAACCAACTTCCAGCAGACCGACTTTTACAGCCTTGCCTATGAGGAGGGCAAGCGCATCTATCCCAACAAAGTAAATATGGACAGCCTGACGCAAGACCGCCAACGCACCGTTTACGAGTTGTACTACAATGCCGGACGCAACCTCATCCGTTCCAATCCGCAGATGTACGGCGACATCGTGGTGCGTCCCGTAGACCGCCGCGAGAACTACGTGAAACGTTGCATCGGCTTGCCGGGCGACACGCTGCAAATCAAAGGCGGACAAGTGTATATCAACGGGACACCCGTCGTGAATCCGCAGGAGATGCAGTTCAACTACTTTGTGCAGACCACCGGCCCTTACATTCCGGAAGAGATGTTCATCGAACTGGGCATCAGCAAGGACGACCGGATGCTGATGAGCAGCGACCTCAATTGGGAGGAAGGATTGCTCGATATGGGGCTTGACCGCCGCGACGCGCAAGGCCGACTGACGCCGGTCTATCACCTGCCGCTCACCCGGAAGATGTATGACACGCTGTCGGGGAACAAAAAACTGGTCAGCCGCATCGTGAAAGAGCCCGATTTATATTCCGGACAGATGTATCCGTTGAACCTCCACACCGGCTGGACACGCGACGACTACGGTCCGGTATGGATTCCCGCCAATGGCGCCACCGTCCGCCTCACCGCCGACAACCTGCCCCTCTACGAGCGCTGCATCACCGCCTACGAAGGCAATCGGCTGGAATTGAAGCCTGACGGAATCTACATCAACGGCCGGAAGACAGACACCTATACCTTTAAGATGGATTACTACTGGATGATGGGCGACAACCGCCACAACTCCGCCGACTCGCGCTACTGGGGCTTCGTGCCCGAAGACCACGTGGTGGGCAAGCCTATCGTGGTTTGGCTCTCGCTCGATAAAGACCGTGGTTGGCTCGACGGCAAGATTCGCTGGAACCGCATATTCAAGTGGGTAGACAACATCAAATAACCGTATCCGAAGTAAGGCCATGAAGAAAGCAGGAAGGGCAGCCTTGACAATCGTCGGAGTGATACTCGCCGTAGTGTTGCTCCGGGGTTGTGTTGCCACGTCCTGCCTCATCCCCTCTTCGGGCATGGAGAACTCGCTCTATCGCGGCGAACGCATCCTCGTGAACAAATGGAGCTATGGTCTGCGCCTGCCTTTCATGGGCTGGTGGGGCTATCGCCGCTGGGCCGACAGCCCCGTGCGGAAAGAGGATATCGTGGTGTTCAACAACCCGGCCGACGGCTCGAAGACATCCATAGAGCGGCGGAAAGTGTTCATCGGCTGTTGCATCGGCATGCCGGGCGACACCTTGCTGATAGATTCGCTCTTCTCCGTGGTTCCTTCCGAGAAGAATGCCCCCGATCAGAAATTTCTTTATTCCTATCCCAAAGAAAAAGAATATCAGTTAGACTCGCTGCTCCGGTTGCTTTCCATCTCCTCCGACAAACTGATGGGGCAAGATTCGGTGAAAAGCATACGCAGCTTCAGCCGCTACGAATACTACCTGCTGGAGCAGGCCATGAACGGAAAGTGCTGGATAGAGCCTATGCTCAGGGAAGATTCCATCGAGGCATTGAAGCCCTTGATTGTCCCCCGCAAGGGGCAGGCCGTGCGTGTCTATCCGTGGAACATGACTTTGCTCTGCAACACCTTGCTCCTGCACGAGAAGAAGCACGCCCGGATAAAGAACGATACCCTCTACGTGGATGGCAAGCCCGCATTGCATTGTTACTTTACCAAAGATTACTACTGGATGAGTGCCAACAACTCCATCAACCTTTCAGATTCCCGCCTTTTCGGCTTTGTTCCCAAAGACCACATCATCGGTAAGGCCGCCTTCATCTGGTTCTCCAAAGAAGAGGGGACGGGACTTTTCCACGGATACCGGTGGGAGAGGATGTGGAAGAGAGTGAGGTGAGCGGTTAGCGTTGAGTGGTTTTATGAGGTTGTGCCGGGGGCAAAAACAAGCGGGCATGTTTTGTACTGATTGCGGTTTGCACTATCTTTGTGCCCTCAAACTGTTTTGAAACGTCAGCATGGAGAGAATAGCAAAGAGGGAGAAGCGGGTTTTCAACTCTTTTACCTTACCCAACGGCCTGCGTATCATTCATGAACGCACAGCCTCTCAAGTGGCCTATTGCGGGTTTGCCGTAGATGCCGGCACGCGCGACGAGCTTGAACACGAGCAAGGCATGGCGCATTTTGTGGAACATCTCATCTTTAAGGGTACGCGCAAACGCAAAGCGTGGCACATCCTGAACCGCATGGAGAACGTGGGCGGCGACCTCAATGCTTATACCAATAAGGAGGAGACAGTGATCTATTCTGCTTTCCTCACCGGGCACTTCAACCGTGCCACCGAGCTGCTCACCGATATCGTGTTTCACTCCACCTTTCCGCAGCGCGAAATAGAGAAAGAGACCGAGGTCATCATCGATGAGATAGAGTCTTACAAAGACAACCCTTCCGAACTTATCTTCGACGATTTCGAGGATATGATATTCCGTGGTCATCCGTTGGGGCGGAATATTCTGGGTACTCCCGAAAGCCTGAAGCAATTCCGTAGTGAAGATGCTGCCGCATTCACTGCGCGGCTCTACTGCCCTGCCAATATGGTTTTCTTTGTGTCGGCCGATGTGGACTTCAAGAAAGTGCTGAGCCGCATGCAATTCTTGACACAGGATATTCCGGCCTTCAAGTCCGCACACCTCCGCACCCCGCCGCCTCTCTACGTACCCGAACGGCTTGTGCTCCGTAAAGACACCCATCAGGCACACGTCATGATTGGTGCTCGTGGCTATGATGCTTATGACGACAAGCGCACGGCGCTCTATCTGCTCAACAATATGTTGGGTGGTCCCGGCATGAACAGCCGGCTGAACGTCTCTCTTCGCGAGCGTAGCGGACTGGTCTATAACGTCGAGTCGAACCTGACTTCGTATACCGATACGGGTGTTTTCTGCATCTACTTCGGGTGCGACCCCCAAGACCTGAACCGTTGCATCCGGCTGGTTCATAAGGAGCTGAAGCGCATGCGCGACACCAAGCTTACCTCTTCTCAGCTTGCCGCCGCTCGCAAACAGTTGATGGGGCAAATCGGCGTAGCCTCGGACAACAACGAGAACAATGCGTTGGGCATGGGAAAAACTTTTCTGCACTACAACAAGTACGAAACGCCCGAAGAGGTGTTCAACCGTATTGAACGGCTCACACCGGAAATCCTGCTGGAAGTGGCCAACGAAATGTTTGCCGAGGAGTATCTCTCCACGCTTATCTATCGTTGAGGCTTTTTTAGCTCTTGTTTATTCTTGTTTGGTTTGCCTTCGGTTTGCTTTTTCTTTGTGTAGGATTCGTGCCGAGTTATTACCGGCTTCGTACTTCTTCCGTATGTTCTTCTTATCTATATGCGTGCTTGCTACGGCGCAGGTATGTTTTGTCCTTCCGCAAGCATGTACTTCTTATTCCGTCTTGGTTTCCGCAGGGCGTATGCTGAATTCGCATCCGCAATACTGCTGGTTGTAGAAATCGTATTCCTTCAGCAGTTGGTTTCGTCGGTCTTGCAGTCCGCCTTTCCGCCAATTCTGTTCCCAGAATACGGTGCCGGGATAGCGGGCGGCGGCTCGGCGTCCTGCCTCGAAGATTTGCTCCAGACTTTTCCACCGGGAGGAGGCAAGGGTGGTGGTGAAGACGGAAAAGCCGTGTTCCGAAGCATAGCGTGCCGTCTCCGTCAGCCGCAGGGTGAAGCACTTCAGGCAACGGCCACCGCGCTCCGGCTCATTCTCCAGTCCTTGCATGGTGTGCAGCCAGTGCGCATGGTCATAGTCGGCATCGATGAAGTCGAGGTTCAGGGACGTGACGAAACGTATCGCCTCGTTTTTCCTTATCTCATACTCCTCCTGCGGATAGATATTGGGATTGCAATAGAATACGGTGGGGCGGATGCCGTTCTCCAGCATGCACTCGATGATGGCCGACGAGCAAGGTGCACAACACGAGTGCAGCAGCATCCGTTTGTCTCCGTTGAGCGTTTGAATTTTCAACATTATACTTTCAGTTTTATTTTTCCTTTCACCAGCAGCCCGGTCAGCCATATGATGATGAACGAGAAGAGCAGCGATTTGAGCAATCCCGGCACACCGCTTCCCAATACATCGGGATAGCGCAGATGCAATAATTGCCAGAGGGCGTACCAGACGTAGGGCAGGATGTAGCAGGTCAAGGTGGCCGTACCTGCGGGTTTAATGATGTCGAACCAATGGGTTTTGCCCTTCACGTCCGTCAGCCAATAGCAGAAGCCGAATAGCGGGAACAGCAGGGCGAGGCAGTAGAACAACCACGTGGGGGTGGCCTGTATCTTGGAGATAATCCAATAGGAATGCGACACGAGGGCAAGGATAAGCATGCCCGCACCGAGGGCGCAAAGCATGCCGATGAATCTGCCCGGACGTTGTGTGTCGGCGTGGCGTTGCATCAGCAGGGAAGTCAGCAAGCCCGACATTCCGAAGGCATGCAGCGTCCAATCGCCGGGAACGAAGGGGAGCAGGATAATCCGGCTGCCGTACTCTTCGGGTATCAGGCCCGAATGGCCGGCTACGGCAAGCAATGTCACCGCAAACCATGCAAGGGCATTCCTTTGGAGATTCTCGCGGGTGAACAGATAGATGCCCGCACATACGGCATACGTCCATCCGATAAGTCCGAGAATGCCCCACCAACCTGTTTGGAACGGCTTTCCATGGATATCCTTATAGAGCACGAGGAAAGTGAGCAGAAGCACGCCTGCCACTTTCATGGCGGTGAAAAGGATTTTTTTTGTTTTTTCCGCTTTGGGATAAACTCCCCAGACGAGAAAGAAGCCGATGACCATCAGGATGGAGAACCATTGGTGCGAGATGCCTCCTTCGATGCCTCCGCTGTTGAGCGAAAAGAGTCCCATGGTCACTAAAGCCACCGTCCGCCAAAAGATGTGGGCGATGACTTGCAGTGTGGTGTCGCCTTTCCTGTACCGGTTCTGTATGGCGAAAGACACGGACATGCCCATGCAGAAGAGGAAAGCCGGGAAGATGGTGTCCGAGAATCCCAGCATGTCTTCGTCCGCCTCCGCGTGCATCAGCCAGTGAGGCACGTTTTGCAGTCCGGGAATATCGTTCACGAAAAGCATGAGGAGCATGGTGAGTGCACGGAATACGTCGACGGCAGCTATCCGTCGGAGGGTTACGTTTTTCATAAGTGGGCAATTATGCAGGATTATAATACTGTATTTCTTAACTGTCAGTCTAAGACAATATTCTTTGCCGCAACATCGTTGAGGGCTTGTTCGGGCATCTTGCTTGATTTTTCGACGAAAGTAATCAAAAAGGGCTGTAATTCCAAACAGGTCCGTCGTTTTTTTTGTGAATGGGCGTTCTTGGGGTCGGCTTGTCTTTCAAGCCCTTCAAAATGGTTGGTGTTCGCCGGCCTTGGTAGGTGTATTGCGATTTTTTTTTACAAAAAATCCAAGGTTGCGGCGCTGTCGTTTTTGGGGCACCGAGCAAGGCGTCGTTCCTCGGTGTCCAAGACATCGTTCCTCGGTGTGGAACGCCTCGTTCCTCGGTGACTGAGAAACACCCCTTCCGGAGCGTCTTCTCGACGGGGTAGGGCAATCGTTCATGGGCTTTGATTAAATCTTGACATACGCACCGGGCTTGACATTTTTTTGCAAAAGTATCTGTAATGCCTGTTCGTAGATGTGGTGAGTGCTGATAAAGAAAGAACGGTTTTCTTTAGATATAAAAAATCTTCTGTATCACTGTAAGGCTTTGGGCGTCAACCATCAAATAATCCGGCATAATAAATGTTTTCGCTTACTACCTTTGTCATCTAATATCTTTTCTATAAATTGCCACAGTTTATCAGTAAGGTTAGTTGGATATTCCATTGTACTATATACTTTAAATATGGTGTGGCCGTTGTATTCCGAACGTTATCCGTGCCGTAACGGAAGGATTAAGGATTTGGACAAGTCGCCCATTCTTTAAGGATAATCCTCCGTTGGCTATCAGGCTGATAAGTAAGCACAGGGCGCACGAAAGCGAATATCTTCGGAAATCCGTAGGAAACGCTTTGAGAGATATAAGCAAGAAGCATGCGGAATTAATACGGAATGAGGTTCGGCAATGGGATTTATCCAATCCACGGGTTTTGTTCACTTATAAACTTGCTGCGAAATTGTTGAAATAGAATAAGACCATAGAATTTTGCGCTATTGACAAGTCCGAAAATTGGATAGAGATGGTCGCTGGACAATTGGGCGCATCGGTGACAGAGAGTATGACAAAGTGAATGAAATTGAACTCTAAAATGAATTGATATTATGAATGAGTTTACAACAGCACTATGCAGTAATGTAAGAAGCGAGCGAATTCCCAAAGAATACGATTTCTTTGGGAGACTGGTAGGCGAATGGGATATTATTTGGAACGACCATTTGGAAGATGCCGAACCAAGACGGGTAAAGGGCGAATGGATATTCTCCCGGATATTGGACGGTACGGCAGTGCAAGACCTCTTTATCGTTCCCTCCCGTGCGGAACGTCTGCACGATAAACAACCCGATGCCGAATACGGAACGACACTTCGCATTTTCAATCCCAAGACTATGGCGTGGGATATTTTCTACGGCTGTATGGGTGAAGCCATCCGCCTGACAGCCCGAATGGTCGGCGAAGAGATTATCCTGACCGAAAACACAACAGAGAAGATGAGATATGTGTTCTCCGACATAAGGGCGTCTTCTTTTCTGTGGAGAAAAGAACGAATGGGCGGCAGTAATGAATGGAAAACAGTTGCCAAAGTAACGGCAGAGAAAAGATGACGAAAGTAGAATTGATAATGATGCTTCTCCCTATCGTATTCATGGTTCACGAATACGAGGAAATAATAATGTTCAAACATTGGCTTGGCAATAACGGAAAAGAATTGAAAAGGCGCTTTCCGGCATTCGAGCAGTTTCTTGCACGCAGGGGACATTTTGATTATTCCACAGCCACGTTTGCCGTTGGTACGGCTCACGAGTTCATTTTGATTTCTGTCATTTCTTTCTGCGCCGTATGGCTGGATGTTTATCAATGGTGGTTTGCTGCATTTGCAGGGCATTTCATACATCTTGTATTGCATTTTGCACAATGGGCAATATACCGAAAATATATACCTGCCATCATGACCACAATCTTGACATTTCCTTATTGTGTCTATGCCTTTGCTGTATTTGCAGAGGCTTCTATTCTATCTTCTTTGCAGATGTTCTTATGGGCAGTAACCGGCATCGTTCTTGCCATACTTAGTTTAGTTTCCGCATTTTTCTTTATGAACCGCTTTCAACGGTGGCAGGATAATCATTCTTCATGAAAAGGCAACTGATACCGATACTCTTTCTTTTCCTCCCTCCTCTTACGGTGTTGGTGCAAGGGCGGGGAGCTTCGGCCGACACCTTGCAGGTGTTCGCATTGCTCCACTTGCTGGACGAGGCCATTGGTACGCACAAACAGTATACCGACATCCGCGAATCACGTATTGCCCGCCTGAAACAGAGGCTGGCTGATACCGATACGGCGGATGTGGCTTTCTTCAAGTGGAATGGGGAGATTTATAAGGAATACAAGGCGTATGTATGCGATTCGGCCATTCATTACCTCAACGCCAATCTGGTTTGGGCGGAACGCAGGGGCAGCAGTGAGAAGGCTTGCGAAACCCGTCTGGAACTGGCCTACCTGATGGCTGCTACGGGGATGTATGAAGAGGCTTCCGAACTGCTCAGGCAGATAGATAGGACTGCGCTTCCGCCCCGCCTGCTGCCCGACTATTACCACTGCCGGTACAAACTTTACGAGGAATCGGGCTTTTATACTTCGGACGACTCCTTCAGGGAACGTTATCAAACGTTGGCCGCTTGCTACGAAGATTCGCTGATGCAGCTGCTTCCGCCTGCCTCGCCTCTTTTTCTCGAAAGGCAAGAAGAGAGGAAAGCCGCCCAAGGTGATGTGGATGCGGCTTTGGCTATCAACGACGCGCGTCTGAACGGCGTGCGACCCGATACGCCCGAATATGCATTGGTGACTTATCAGCGTTCTCTTCTCTACCGCCGCCTGAAGAATCGCGAAGAAGAGAAACGCTACTTGGCACTCTCCGCACTGACCGACATCCGCCTTTGCATTACCGATCATGCTTCGCTTTGGAATCTGGCGCAACTGCTTTATGAGGAAGGCGATATAGAGCACGCCTACCGCTACATCCGCTTTTCGTGGGATGAGACTAACCGCTACAATGCCCGCAGCCGGAATCTACAGACGGCAGGTATTCTTTCGCTGATAGACCTCACCTATCAAGCCATGCAAGAGAAACAGAACGGTCGTCTGCGGTTATATGTCGCATTGGTTTGCGCCCTTGCATTGTTGCTCATTGCGGCTCTCGCCTTTATTTGGAGGCAAATGGAACGCCTCTCTGTCGCCCGCAGTCGGTTGGAGCAAACCAACCGGCAGTTGCTGGTGTCCAATCGCATCAAGGAGGAGTACATAGGCCGTTTCATGAAGCTCTGTTCCGTATATATCGACCGGCTGGATGCTTATCGTCGCATGGTGAAAAAGAAAATATCGGCGGGGCAGACGGAAGAGCTTTTGCAAATGGTGCGCTCCCGTGAAGTGGCGGATGCCGGATTAAAAGAATTATACGTTAACTTCGACTCTGCTTTCTTGAGCATTTTCCCCGATTTCATCGAGCAATTCAACGAACTGCTACAACCCGGAGAGCACATTGTGCCCCGTAAAGGGGAATTGCTCACTACCGAACTCCGTATCTTCGCCCTCATCCGTCTGGGCATAGACGACAGTTCGCAGATTGCCGAGTTCCTGCGTTATTCCGTCAACACCATCTATAATTATCGGGCGAAAGTGAAAAACAAAGCCCGTATTTCGCGTGATGATTTTGAAACACGCCTGATGCAAATACGCTGACAATACGCCAAATGCCCGTAAGGTATCCACTTTTCCATCTCCTCTGTTGTTGTGTATGCTGTTGATTATTAGTGTATTATTTTGGCTTTGGCATTCTTCTTGTCCACTTGTTGCCTATTCGTCGGTAGGCGACGTCTTTATCTTCACTAACTTTGGGGAGGTAACGAACCGCCGAAACCGATACGATAACCAAATAAACGACCATGAAACATTTATTAGCGACAAGTATCTCCATTGCCCTGCTTGCTTTGGGCATGACGGGATGTAGTGAGAAACAAAGGGCAGAGAAAGAAACTTCGAAAGCCTTCGTCACCATTCAGGGACAATACCTGCTGAAACCCGATGGTTCCAGACTCTTTATTATGGGCACCAATTTGGGCAACTGGCTGAATCCGGAGGGATATATGTTCAAGTTCAGTAAAACCAATTCCGCCCGTTTTATCAATGAGATGTTCTGCCAACTGGTAGGTCCGGACTTTACGGCCGACTTCTGGAAGGCATTCAAAGACAACTATGTGACGCGTGAGGACATTCGTTTCATCAAAAGTACGGGAGCCAATACCATCCGCCTTCCTTTCCATTATAAGTTGTTCACGGATGAGGATTACATGGGGCTGACTGTTCGTCAGGACGGCTTTGTCAGAGTGGACAGCCTTGTAGAGTGGTGCCGGGAATCTGAACTTTATCTTATTCTGGACATGCACGATGCCCCGGGCGGTCAGACGGGCGATAATATAGACGACAGCTATGGTTATCCGTGGCTGTTCGAGAGCGAGGCGAGCCAACAACTTTATTGCGACATCTGGCGCCGCATTGCCGACCGGTATAAGGACGAACCGGTCATCTTGGGCTACGAACTCTTCAACGAACCCATTGCTCCCTACTTCGAGAATATGGAGGAACTTAACGGCAAGCTGGAAGAGGTATATAAGAAAGGTGTGGCGGCCATACGGGAAGTGGACAAAAATCACATCATCCTCTTGGGCGGCGCGCAGTGGAACGGTAACTTCAAGCCTTTCAGAGATACCGGATTCGACGACAAGATAATGTACACCTGCCACCGCTACGGGGGCGAACCTACCAAAGCCGCCATTCAGGAGATCATAAACTTCCGCGACAGTGTGAACCTGCCCATGTACATGGGCGAGATAGGCCATAACACGGACGAGTGGCAGGCGGCTTTTTGCCGGACCATGCGCGAGAACAACATCGGCTATACTTTTTGGCCCTACAAGAAGATGGACGGCTCGTCGTTCGTGGGCATCACTCCACCGGAGAATTGGGCAAACGTGGTTTACTTTTCCGAAGCGTCGCGCACCACGTATAAAGAAATACGTGACGCCCGTCCCGACCAGAGCATGGCACGCAAAGCGATGACGGATTTCGTCGAAGCCTGCAAACTGAAGAATTGCGTGGTTCAGGAGGGATATATACATTCCTTGGGAATGAAGGACTGAACGTATCGCACTGGCTTGTAATTACGTATTTATAAAGATAAAATAGAGAAAAACCATGAAGAAAGTTTTATTCGGTCTGGTTCTGGCTGTCGCACTGCCTCTCACGGCGCAGCAGAAGCCCGTCTATCTGGATGCGGGCAAACCTGTTGAGGAGAGGGTGGAAGATGCGTTGGTCCGGCTGACGCTGGAAGAGAAAGTAGCGATGGTGCATGCGCAGTCTAAATTCAGCAGTCCGGGTGTACCCCGTCTGGGCATTCCGGAGTTTTGGATGACCGACGGTCCCCACGGTATCCGCCCCGAAGTGCTTTGGGACGAGTGGGATCAGGCTGGATGGACCAACGACTCTTGCGTGGCCTATCCGGCATTGACCTGTCTGGCAGCCACGTGGAATCCTGAAATGTCCTTGCTATACGGAAAAAGTATAGGCGAAGAGGCTCGTTACAGGGGAAAGACCGTTCTGCTGGGTCCCGGTGTAAACATATACCGCACACCGTTGAACGGGCGTAACTTCGAGTATATGGGCGAAGACCCTTATTTGGCAGCCCGCATGGTAGTGCCCTACGTGCAGGGCGTGCAGCAGAACGGGGTTGCTGCTTGTGTGAAGCACTTTGCACTGAACAACCACGAGGTGAACCGCCATACCACCAACGCGGTTGTGGACGACCGTGCACTGTATGAAATCTATCTGCCGGCCTTCAAAGCGGCTGTCCGGGAAGGCAAGGCATGGAGCATCATGGGTGCTTACAACCTTTACAAAGGACAGCACGCCTGCCACAACCAATATCTGCTGAACGACATCCTGAAAGGCGAATGGGGATTCGATGGCGTGGTGGTGTCCGATTGGGGAGGCGTACATGACACTGATCAAGCCATCGTCAACGGGCTGGATATGGAATTCGGCAGTTGGACAAACGGCTTGTCGAACGGTGCCAGCAATGCTTACGATAATTATTACCTGGCCATGCCTTACCTGCAACGCATCCGTGAAGGGAAAGTCGGCATCCGGGAGTTGGACGACAAGGTGCGGCGCATCCTCCGGTTGGCTTTCCGCACTACGATGAATACCGACCGTCCTTTCGGTTCGCTCAACTCTCCGGCACATTACGAAGCTGCCCGCCGCATCGGCGAAGAGGGTATCGTGCTGTTGCAGAACCGTAACAACGTGCTTCCGATAGATCTGAACAAGACAAGGAAGATTGCCGTAATAGGCGAGAACGCCATCAAGATGATGACCGTGGGTGGCGGCTCTTCTTCGTTGAAGGTGCAACGCGAATGCTCTCCGTTGGACGGCATCGGACAACGCGTAGGGGGCAAGGCCGAGGTGGTTTATGCCCGTGGTTACGTGGGCGATGCGAGCGGTGAATACAACGGTGTGGTGACGGGGCAGAACCTGAAAGACGAGCGCACTCCGGAAGAACTGATTGAGGAAGCGGTGCGGGTGGCGCGCGATGCCGACTATGTGATCTTCATCGGCGGACTGAACAAAAGCGCCGGGCAGGATTGTGAAGACTCCGACCGTAAGGGATTGGATTTGCCCTACGGGCAAGATGCCGTAATCTCTGCCTTGGCAAAGGTGAGCAAGAAACTGGTTGTGGTCAATATCTCCGGCAATGCCGTTGCCATGCCTTGGGTGAACGATGTGCCTGCCATTGTACAAGCCTGGTATCTGGGCTCCGAGGCCGGCAGTGCGCTGGCCGCCGTTCTGATGGGTGATGTAAACCCCAGCGGAAAGTTGCCCTTCACGTTCCCTGCAAAGCTGGAAGACGTACCGGCTCATAGCTTGGGCGAATATACCGGGGCGCAGAGTGAGAGCGTGATAGACATCAGATACAATGAAGGCATCTTCGTAGGCTATCGCTGGGCGGACAAGCAGAAAAAAGTGAAGCCCTTGTTCCCCTTCGGCCACGGACTGAGTTATACGACCTTTGAATATGGTAAGCCGACCATTGACAGCAAGGTCATGACAGCCGGCGGAACGTTGACGGTGAAGGTGACCGTCAGCAACACCGGTGCTCGCGAAGGGCAAGAGGTGGTGCAGCTCTACATCAGCGATAAGAAGTCTTCCCTGCCTCGCCCCGTTAAGGAGTTGAAAGGCTTCCAAAAGATAAAGCTGGCTCCGGGTGAGGTCCGCGAGGTGAGTTTCGTCATCGACCGTGAGGCACTCAGTTTCTTCGACGATGCCCGGCATACATGGGTGGCAGAGCCGGGACGATTCGAAGCCGTGGTCGCTGCTTCGGCCACCGACGTCAGGGGAGTGGTATCCTTTGAGTTGAAGTAGGGTGGGGCGTGTTTGTGCTTTCACCGCTACGTAGCTCCCTCTCAGATATATAATAAAAGTAAACAAAAGGATGGATATATCATCTTTTTATTTATTTTTGTAAAAGATTTAATTACAACTATTATGAAAAAGTATTTAGCAGAAATGGTCGGGACGATGGTTCTCGTCCTAATGGGATGTGGAAGTGCTGTTTTTGCCGGAAGTGCGGCAGGAGCGGTTAGTACAGGTGTCGGAACGCTGGGAGTGGCTCTCGCTTTCGGTTTGGCGGTGGTGGCCATGGCTTACACCATCGGCGGTATCTCCGGATGCCATATCAATCCGGCCATTACGCTGGGTGTGTTATTGTCCGGCAGAATGAGCGGAAAAGAGGCTGCGATGTATATCGTGTTCCAAGTTCTCGGAGCGATCATCGGTTCTGCCATCTTGTGGGCATTGGTATCTACCGGAGCGCACGGAGGTCCTACGGCTACCGGTTCCAACGGGTTTGCCGAAGGGATGATGGCACAGGCATTCATTGCCGAAGCTGTGTTCACATTTATCTTTGTACTGGTGGTTCTGGGTTCTACCGACTCAGAGAAAGGTGCGGGAAATCTTGCCGGATTGGCCATCGGCCTCACGCTGGTATTGGTGCACATTGTTTGTATCCCCATCACGGGAACTTCTGTGAATCCGGCTCGTAGCATCGGCCCGGCATTGTTCCAGGGTGGCGAAGCGCTTTCCCAATTATGGCTGTTCATTGTAGCTCCGTTCGTAGGTGCTGCCCTGAGTGCCTTAGTGTGGAATGTGCTTTCTGCAAAAGAAGGAAAATAAAGGAGAACGGATGTCCCGAATAGGCTGAATGAAAACTCTTTGAGGGGAAATATGAACGGGTTCTAAGGCACTGGGACATAAAGAAAACGAAGCGCAGATTTTGCGGGCTTCACGGTTTTACGTTGTATAACCGTGTTTATCCGCAGAGTCTGTGCTTCGTCTGTTTATCGGGCTCTGTTGATTTTCCTTATTCGTACAGTGATTTTGCAATACCCATTTCCAAGCCTCGCAATTCGGCCAATCCGCGTAAACGCCCTATGCAAGAGTAGCCGGGATTGGTCTTCTTCTTCAGGTCGTCCACCATTTGGTGTCCATGGTCGGGGCGCATGGGGATTAGGTACTGTCTCCTCATTACATGGCGAAGGCATTGAATCCTCCGTCTACTACGGTCACAGTGCCGGTGACGAAGCTCGAAGCATCACTGATAAGGTATTGGATGGTTCCGCACAACTCTTCGGCACGCCCCATGCGTCCGAAAGGAGTTTGCCGGATGACATCCTGTCCGCGTTGCGTGTAGCTGCCGTCGGGATTGGTCAGCAGGGCACGGTTCTGTTCGGTCAGGAAGAAGCCTGGTGCAATGGCATTTACTCGTATTCCTTCGCCAAACTTCTTTGCCACTTCGGTGGCCATGAAAGCGGTGAAGTTGGAAATGCCCGCTTTGGCTGCGGCATATCCGGCCACGCGTGTCATGGGGCGGAAAGCCGCCATGGACGAGAAGTTGACGATGGCGCCCGACTTCTGTTCCACCATCGGCTTCAGGAATACTTGCGTAGGTAATACAGTGCCCGTCAGGTTCAGGTCGAGCACTTTTTGAAACTCTTCCACCTTCAAGTCGAAGAAAGTTCCGTCGGGAGCTATGGTGGCGCCCGGCATGTTGCCGCCGGCAGCGTTCAGCAAGGCGTCTATGCGTCCGTATGCTTTCAGGATGTCGGCCAGATTCTGTTCCAGCAATTCACGGTTCATCACGTCGGTAGTCAGGAACATAGCCTCTCCGCCGGCAGCTTTTATTTCATCTACGATGGCATTCCCCGTTTCGGCCTTGCGTCCTAAGATTACTACTTTGCTTCCTTCCTCGGCCAGATGCAGGGCAATGGCTTTTCCCAATACTCCCGTTCCGCCGGTGATGACCATAACTTTGTCTTTGATGCTGAATAAGTTTCTCATTATTTTGTTGTTAAAAGAAATTTCTGTCTGCCTGCAAAATTAAGTATTAATTTCATTGGCGAACTAAGAATCTGTTTAATTTTCTCTCTTAGTGTCGGCTTCCGGAGAGATAAGGCAAGTGGGAATAAGGATAAAACCAACACGGTTATCGAGTTTTACAACTATGTTGCAGCACGAGCAGGCTTTCAGGCCCCATGTTGAAGAGTAGGTCGATGATGCTGAGGTTGGGCAAGAAGCCGAGCCGGTTTTGAAAGACCTGATAGTAGGGATGTGGGGAGAACTCAGTGTTTTCTTGTGCGAAGTCTTTCTTAGGGTGGATGCCTTCGCGGAAATCTGCTTCATCAAGGGTGAGTTCTGTCCGATACTCGGCGGTGCGTTGCATGTCGGGCTGCATGTCTATCAATGAACATACAAGGTGGCACAGCTCTTCGTTGAAATCGGCAAGAAATTCATATTTCTTTTCGTAGAAAGGGCGGAAGTCGTCTTTGTAATACTCGAAAAAAGGAGTATGGTTGTAGGCGGATGATATGGCGTTCCAATGCAGATGTCTCCAGTTACCATGATCGGAAATGCGTATGTCGCGCATGATGCATTTAGGACTGTCCGGTTTCACGATGGGGATAGAAAGGGATAGTTCGCCATCCGGTGCCGCAATGGTGCATCGGTTGCGATAGGTCTGCTTCATGTAATGGTCATGCTGTTCTATGAGCACCTTGTCATATGCCAGCAGTTTGGTGTAATATTCCACTGGGGCCAGATAGGCGGATGAAAGAAGTACCGTTCGCATCTGTTTAATTGCTGTTTGACGATTTTCTATTTGTTTGTTTCCCATACGGTTTGCAGGTTGTCCGGAGCTTGAACACACACGCATACTCAACAGGTTTTTGGGGTTGCAGATGATACAAATGGCACAGGGCCTTACCTGAGTTCGGGATAGGAAACAGGCCAACAACCTCACCCGGCGGCTTGTGTTTTAAAGCCAAAATCTATTGGTTATCAATTGTTTGCCTCTTGCTTGTCAGGCACTTGCATCTGACGGCTCAAACATTTGTGTCTGACGTGACAGACACAAGTGCCTGTCAGCTTGAACACTTGCGTCTGTCACGACAAAGGCTTGCAGCTGTCAAACAGGGGGAAGGCAGTCGGTGCAAAAGGCGCTCTTCTCTTCTGCCTAACCGCTGCAAACCGGTGCATGCAAGAAATATCTGCCCGACAGGATGCAGCCCCTCATCTTTAGCGAAAGCCACCGCCTATCCCGAACTCAGATAGCTCCTTCGTTGAAGTGCGACATTTTATCTGTAACGTTGACGCAAAGTTAGGAAAAAAGAAATGTTTCATCGGTACGGCTTCAGCAAAAAATGTAGTATGTCCTTATTTATACCTCCTCCGGCAGCATTATACTCCTGAAAAAGGAAAGGGAGGGAGGATGAGAAGTCTGTTGCTTGTTTTATCTTTCCTCCCGGGTTGTTGTCCTTGAAGTGTGGGCTGATGCCTCCTGAAGTGTGAGAATATCTCCCCTGAAGTGTGGGCATGCCTTTACTAAAGTGTGGCAATAGGCCTGATAAAGTGTGGCAATAAAAACAAAGGAAACTTATTGTCGTTTATGGAAAATTGCAGATATTTGTAGACTATAACCTAACTATTAAACAATTTCAGGTATAATGATTGAATCCATTCAAGAGCTTTTGCAAAAAGAAGCGCAAGCCGTATTGAACATCCCCGTGACAGACGCATACGAACGTGCCGTGGAGCTTATTGTGGAACAAGTGCACCACAAAAAAGGGAAACTGGTGACTTCTGGTATGGGCAAGGCCGGGCAGATAGCCATGAACATAGCCACTACCTTCTGCTCTACCGGCATCCCTTCCGTATTCCTGCATCCCAGCGAAGCACAGCATGGCGACCTCGGAATCTTGCAGGAAAATGATTTGTTGCTGCTTATATCCAACTCGGGCAAGACTCGCGAGATTGTGGAACTGACGCAGCTGGCGCATAATCTGAATCCGGAATTAAAGTTCATAGTAATCACCGGTAATCCCCATAGCCCGCTGGCAGACGAATCTGATGTATGCCTCAGCACGGGAAGCCCCAAGGAGGTATGTGTGCTGGGCATGACTCCCACCACTTCGACTACTGTAATGACCGTTATCGGTGATATTCTGGTGGTGCAGACCATGAAAAAGACAGGATTTACCATTGAAGATTATTCCAAACGCCATCACGGTGGTTACCTTGGAGAAAAGTCAAGATCGTTATGCGTAAAGTAATAGGTATCGGAGAAACCATATTGGACATCATCTTCCGTAACGGACAGCCCACAGCAGCCGTACCCGGTGGTTCGGTATTCAATGGCATTGTTTCGCTGGGGCGTGTAGGGGTTCCCATTTGTTTCATCAGCGAAACCGGAAACGACCATGTGGGTAACATGATTCTTGGGTTTATGCGCGATAACAATATTCCTACGGAGCATGTCAATGTGTTCCCCGACGGAAAATCGCCCGTATCACTTGCTTTCCTGAACGACCGTAGCGATGCGGAATACATCTTCTACAAAGATTATCCTAAACAGCGTCTTGACATTGTCTACCCTGAAATAGAGGAGGACGACATTGTCGTTATCGGTTCGTACTATGCCCTGAATCCGGTGTTGCGCGATAAAGTGGTGGAACTTCTTGACAGGGCACGCAAGAAAAAGGCGATTGTGTACTACGACCCCAATTTCCGTTCTTCGCATAAGGAGGAGGCTATTAAGCTGACTCCCACCATCATTGAGAATCTGGAGTATGCCGATATCGTGCGAGGCTCGCAAGAGGACTTCTTTTATATGTATAACTTGCGTGAAGCCGACAGGATATATAAGGATAAAATCAAATTCTATTGTTCCAATTTTCTTTGTACGGCAGGAGCGGAGCAGATTTCATTGCGCACCGGAAGTATTTCCAAGGAGTATGCCATTCCACCGCTGGAAGCTGTCAGCACCATCGGTGCTGGAGATAACTTTAATGCCGGTATCATCTACGGACTACTGAAGTACGACGTGCGCCACGAAGGCTTGAACACCATGAGCGAAGCCACATGGGACAAAGTCATCGGATGCGGCATTGAGTTCTCGGCAGAAGTTTGCAAGAGTTTCTGCAACTCCGTTTCGAAAGAGTTTGCCGAAGCACATAAATAACGTGAGTTCCAACTTCGCGTCGGGTGTTATGAATACGTATAAGTCGTAAGCTATCGAAGTTTGTTGTTAAAATGAGGCGTGTTTCTAATAAGCAAATCTTCATCTACCGGTTCCTTTTTGCCGTAGAAACCTATTCTTGGAGTTCATATATGGCAAATTTGCGGGCTGATTTTTCGGGATGTCTTATAAAAAATAAGGGCGTATCAAAACGCCCTTATTTTTTATTTCTCAGAATCTTTTATTTTTCGATTCCCAGCAGTTCCACTTCAAATATCAGAGCAGAGAACGGTTTGATTTGACCACCGGTTTCTCTTGAGCCGTATGCAAGGTTGTAAGGGATATAAAGCTCCCATTTTGAGCCTACCGGCATCATTGTGAGCGCTTCCGTCCATCCTTTGATTACTTGGTTGGCGAGGAAAGTAGCCGGTTCGTTGCGTTTGTAAGAGCTGTCGAACTCTGTGCCGTCAATCAGTGTACCTTTGTAGTTTACTTTCACTTTGCTGGTATCGGCAGGGATAGCACCGTCACCTTTGGTGATGATTTTGTATTGCAGACCGCTCGGAGTGGTTACCACACCTTCTTTGCCTTTGTTCTCGGCGAGGAACTTCTCACCGGCAGCTTTGTTCTCGGCATACTTCTCGGCAGTAGCTTTTTCTTTGATGGCTTCCATCTGAGTGTTCATGTACTCTTGCGCCTTCGCCATATCCATGGCTCCCTTGCCTAAAACACCTGCAACGAAACCTGCCAGCAGGTTTTCGCGGCTGATGGTTTTCGTGGAGTCACCGCCGAAAATTTGTTGGTTGAAACCTTCCACCCATTGTTTGCTCACCATCTGACCTACCTGCAGACCGGCCATGTAGGCTGCGTCTTTCTTGTCGATTTTGGTAGCTCCTTCGTTGAAACCTTTCAGGAAGTCTGCCATCTGAGTAGAGTCAATGCCTTGTTGTGCCAGATATTGATCCAGGCCTTCCGTACGTGCCATACCGATGGCATAAGATAATGAGTCAAGATCCGTTTTTAAATTAGCTTTCGGACTTTGTGCTGTGCAAGAAGCCAAACCTGCGGCTACTGCAAGAGCCATGAGAAATGATACTTTTTTCATTTTGCTTTTTAATTTGTTATTTACTTATGATAGAATTTTCAGGAGTTCCACTTCGAATATCAGTGTGCTGTGAGGAGGAATCATCTCGCCCGCTCCTTGTGCACCATAGGCCAGGTCGCCGGGGATGTAGAGTTTCCATTTGGCGCCTTCGGGCATTAGTTGCAGAGCTTCTACCCAGCCGGGGATGACTTGGTTGACGCCGAATACGGCCGGTTGTCCGCGTTTGATGGAACTGTCGAAGAGGGTTCCGTCAATCAGCGTGCCCTCGTAGTGACATTCCACTTTGTCGGTTGCTTTGGCATACCGTCCCACGGTTCCTTCGTTGATTACTTCGTATTGAAGCCCGCTGGGCAATGTGACAACGCCGGGACGTTTCTTGTTCTCTTCCAAGAACTGTTGTCCTTGCTCAATGTTGGCGGCATTTATCTTTTCCTCCATTTCTGCGAAATATTTGTTCACGATGTCGCGGGCTTCTGTATGGCTGATAGCCGTTTGGTTGCCTTCTAATACATCCTTGATTGCTTGTGCAAAGTCATCTACCGCGATGCCTTTGGCACCCATGCTTAAAAGATTCTGGCCTATTCCGAGGCCGATGGCGTAACTGAATTTATCCATAAAAATGATGTTGGGGATCGGAATGAATATTTGTTCAATCCTATAACATATTAACGAGGGGCAAAAATACGTCTTTTATTTGAAAGACAAGGCTTTTTGCCCGTTTAATTTTTGTTTAGGCTGTTTTTAGAGCCTTGGTCGGGCAATTCGGTGGGGTGGGTGATAAGAATGTAATGATAGCTTACCTGTCGAGCGCTTTCATTGAAAAGGAGTGTAAAGATGAGTATCATGAGGGTGTCTGAACTCTCTATTCACGAAGAGCACCCCAGCCACAGATGGCTGTGGCGGGGGTAAGTCTTCCAATTTGGGTGTTATGACACACTTTCTATTCCGTTTCTAATAGGCAATGTCTTTTTCCGTATTCTTCTCTGTGTATTTGATGTCGAAGCGTCCTTCCGTAATTTTGTTTCCGCTGAACGTGCCGCTGATGACGATTCCGTCCTTGCGTGTTATGAAGGCTTTGCCGTTTCCCAGATTCTCTCCCTCGAAGATGGCGTCTATGTAGGTGCATTCGGCGTTTGCTGTCGGGTTGACGAGCTTGAATTCCAACGTCTTGAATCGGTCCACTTGGGCTCTTATCAGGTAGTAACTGGCTTTCTCATCGCTGATAATGGTGGCTTTGGGTAGCCCGAATCGTCCTCCGGTGTATATCCAGCCATCTATCAGGCAGCCCAATGTGTTCTTGCCGGTTTTGGTGGCTTCCGGCATCAGGGTGGGGTCCACAGAAGTATTCTCCTCGCAGGCGCAGCAAAGGAGTAGCATGAACAGGTATAATAGCTTTTTCATCATGATGGTATGTTTTTTTAGAAGTGATAATTCAAACCGAAAGTCAGCGATAACTGGCCGAAGCTCCCTTCGCCGGTGTCGGGGTGTTTTACTTTCCAATGTTCGCCGTGGTAGTCGACGGAGTATCTTTCCGAGTGCGACAACACCCAGTTGCAACGGGCCGAAACGCCCCATTGCTTTGTCAGGAAGTACTCTGCGGCAAGGGCAAAGTTGCAGGCCAATTTGTCCATCGACACCTTGCGCGGCTTATCATAGACCACGCTCTTGTCCGTATAGAACTGGTAGCCTGCGCCGGCTGACAGTTGTATCTGATAGCCGGGTTGGAGGAAGAATACACCGACTTGCGGTGCCAGATAATTGAGGTGGATTTTATCCGAGCCATTCGCCTGTTTTTCCTGAAAGAGACTGCCTTGATAGAGGAATCCCGCTCTGATAACGGCTTTTTCTTCGGAGGATGTCTGACCCATATACCAATAGTGGAGAGCCCAGCTGACTCCTTTTCGCAGGTTGTTGCAGTACTCGTCGGCACTGCCGGTGACTCCCATAAGCTGCCCTGTGTACCAAGCGGGACCTATGTATGCGGAGAATGAGGAGGTTCCGGAAGGTTTGTCTTGGGCGGGCGAGGAGGCGGAAAGGAATAGCAGTATCCCTGTCAGGCAGAGGGTAAGGCGATTTTGTCTTTTCATAAGTCATTTTGTTTAATGATAGTTGCTTTAATAAATGCAGCTATTGCGAAATACTGCGTATGATGGAGGAATATTTGGCGAACGATGTGAATGAGCATAGATTGCCGTGTTGTATCTATAGGAAAAGTTTCGTATGTTCATAGTATAAAAGCGTTTTTTGTATGCAGTAAACTTGTTCTCAGCCTGAATGAATCTCTGTTCGCGCCGTGCGAATACATATCCGCGCACTGCGGATAGACGTTCGCACGGTGCGAACAAATATTCGCGCACTGCGAACAAAGATTCGGGAATAAATAAATGAAGCGCATCCCGTAAGTCGAAGTGTGTAAATACATCAGTCGGAGACAAGTTTTATCAGGCATACTAAGAGCCTGTTGTATTTTAAACAGGCTTTAATATCTGCTTTTAAAGTTTTATCCCGAATTCTGTTTAAATATCTTTGTGAAAGTGGCGACGTGTTACTAAAAAACATAAATTTGTAAATGCTTAGTAAAGAGAGGAGTAAAAGATGAAAAATTTGGTCGTTTTATCCGGTGCGGGAATGAGCGCCGAAAGTGGTATCAGCACGTTTCGTGATGCGGGCGGACTGTGGGATAAATATCCGGTGGAACAAGTGGCCACGCCCGAAGGATATGCACGTAATCCGGAGTTGGTGATAAGCTTCTACAACGAACGCCGTAAACAACTGCTGGAGGTAGAGCCAAATGCGGGGCACACATTGCTTGCAGAGTTGGAAAAGAGTTTTAATGTGACTGTTGTGACGCAGAATGTCGATAATCTGCACGAGCGTGCAGGCAGCACCCACGTCATTCATCTGCATGGTGAGTTGACAAAAGTCTGTTCCAGCCGTGACCCTTATGATCCTCGGTATGTGAAGACCCTGAAACCCGAAGAGTATGAGGTGAAGCCGGGTGACAAGGCCGGAGACGGTTCGCAGCTTCGTCCGTTCATCGTATGGTTCGGTGAGGCGGTGCCGGAGATAGAAACAGCTATCAGCTATGTGGAGAAAGCCGATGTGTTTGTTATCATCGGAACCTCCATGAATGTATACCCGGCCGCAGGATTGCTGCATTACGTGCCCCGTGAAGCAGATGTTTACCTGATTGACCCCAAGCCGGTGGACACGCACTCCATGCGGCAGATACACGTCATCCGGAAAGGAGCGTCGGAAGGGGTGAAGGAACTGATTGCTTTGCTGAACGGATAAGGGCAGGGGGCGGTTTACTTCTTCAATAGAGCACGCAGCACGAACCATGCGTGGTGGGCCGCCGTGCTTATCATCCCATAATGTTTCGCCATGATACGGAAGCGTTCGGCGAGAGATGCTTTGCGGTTTTTCGTTGTCATCCCTTCCTCTAAATAATCTATGAGGGTAAGGTGCGTGTTGTGCAGCGTCTTGGCTTTCTTCATTATTCTGATGCACCAGTCGAAATCAGCCGAGTAGCGATATTGCAGGTCGTATGGCTCGGCCAAAGCAGTTCTGGCGAAGAAAGCCTGATGGCATACCAACATCCCTTGTTTGAAACTGCGCCATGTGAGCGTCTTCGGGGCAGAGAGGCGGCGCATGCGGACAAAATGCCTTTCCTTGTCCACCAATGCCGTTTCGCCATACAGCACGTCGGGGAGTTCGGCCTTGGTAAGGGTGTCCGCCATCTGCTGCAAAGTGCTGTCTTCGTGAAAGCAGTCTCCGGCATTGAGGAAGCACACATAGTCGCCTGTGGCCAGACGCAGGCCTTTGTTCATGGCGTCGTACAATCCCTTGTCCGGTTCGCTCACCACACGGGCGATGCGCCCTTTATACCGTTCTATGATGGCGAGCGTGCCGTCCTTCGAAGCGCCGTCCACGATGATATACTCCACGTGGCGGTAGGTTTGCGCAATGACGCTCTGAATGGTGTCTTCCAGTTCCGCTTCGGCATTGTAGCACACGGTGACGATGCTGAACGTCGGTGTAAGGTGGTTATTGTGCATGGTTTCCGGTGGCTTTATTGTAGAGGTCGATGTATTTCTTGGCGATGATATTCTCGGAATAACTGGACACCGCCTTGCGCGAGGCCTGTTCCGCGAGGCTTGCATGGTCGGGCTCATTCAGCGTCCAGTAAATGCCGTTGGCAAAGTCTTCCGACGATTTGTATTGCGCCACGTATCCGTTGTGCAGATGGTCTATCATCTCCGGAATGCCGCCTACGTTGAAGCCGACACAAGGAATGCCGCATGCCATGGCTTCCATGATGGTATTAGGCAGATTCTCTTCCAAAGAAGGGGTCACGAAGATGTCTACGGCATTGTAGATGTCCACCAGCCGGTGCTCGTTGCTGACAAAATCCAACGGATAGACCTTGAAAGGCAGGAGGTTCTCCAGCTGTTGCGATTGGCTGCCGAAGACCACAACTCCCAGTTGGTCTTTCAGTTCGGGATGCTTTTCCGCCAGCAGCCTGCACGATTCCACCATATAGTCTATGCCCTTCCGTTTGTCCGTTATCTTCACCGAACCGAAGAGCATGAGCTTCATGTCCTGCGGGAGCATGCACTTGGCGCGGGCTTCCTTCTTGTCGCGCGGTTTAAAGAGGTTCACGTTGATGGGGTTGGCGATGCACGTCACGCTCTGTCCGCTCAGCAAGGCACTTTTCTTGGCCTGCTCTTCCAGCCAGTGGCTGCACGTCACGAAGTGGATGCGACGGTTCTTGTAGAGTTTCATCTTCTTCTTGTAGGTGCGGTATGACAGGTCTCGCTTGCTTCCGCCTCCATAGATGAAAGGACAGTGGTGGCATTCCTGATGATAGTTCGTGCACTCGCGGGCATGATGGCAGATGCCGGTGCAAGGCCACATGTCGTGCATGGTCCAGACCAAAGGTTTGCCCGAAGCCAGTATTTTCTCGATATTCTTCAATGAGAGCATCCCTTGGTTGATCCAATGCAGATGGATGATGTCTGCCTGCTGAAATTCGGGCAGCGAGGTGATGTCCGTCCCCGTATTGGCTATATCTATGGCAAAAAGGTTGGCTTTTTTGAAGCGGTTGGCCTTCCAGATGACGATGCGTTCCCAAACAAACTTCCATACTGTGCGCCAGCTATGTTCCAATGATACGACGGAAATCTGGTCGGTCTGCTTGTCACGTACCAGCAGTTTAGCCTTGATGCCATGATTCTTGAGCGACTCCATCAGTCGGCAGGCAGCAATGGCAGCTCCGCCTATGCGTTCGGATGTATTGATAAGTAATACTCTCATGAAGTAGTTTTTTATCTTCTATATGCGTGCAAAAGTAGTGCTTTCTGTTGAGAAAGATCTGTTTTTACCCGTTAAAATAATCTGAGTTAGGGATAAGAAGCTGGTCGGTAACCTCACCCGTAGGCTTGTGTTTTAAAGTTGAATCCTATTGTTTATCAGATGTATATCTCTGTCTTGTCAGACGCTTGTGTCTGTCGGCTTGAACACTTGCCTCTGTCACGGCAAAGGATTGCAGCTGTCAAAACAGGAGGAGGGCGGCCGGCTTGAAAGGCTCTCTTCTGCCTAATCCCGTTGTAAACCGGTGCATTCAAGGAATATCTTGCCGACAGGATGCAGCCTCTCATCTTTAGCAAAAGCAACCGCCTATGCCGAATTCAGGTTAAAATAGGAGGGTAAGGCGAATGTTGCGGTCAGGCTCCGAAATCACCTTTCAGCGTGCGCTTGATTCGTCGCAGTGCCTTTGCCCAAAAACAGTTGGTACGATGGTAATAACGGGCAAAGCTCTGTCGTGCTTCCTCACATTCTTTTATAGGGCTGATTTTTACTACCGGAAGCGCTTCTGCCCGGAGCAACGAACTGTACAACCCGCCGCCTCCGCAGTTGGTGCCGCTGCCGTCGAATCCGTTGTTTTGTACGAGTGACCGGCCAACGTTCAGCGAGAGGATGTCCGCAAGAAACAGACTTGCGTTCCAACGGATGGCCCATGAATTGTTCTTCCCCTCGGTCTGTCGGCGCAGCATGCGGGTAAAGCCATACGTGCCGTCGAAATCGAAAATGCGGGTCAGATTTCTGTCTTCAAGTTGTTGCAACAAGGCTTTGCCGTCGGGGTTGAAGTACTGCCATGCACGCTTCCACGTGGCCCACCCCCAGCTTCCTGTCCATTTGATGAGGAAAGTAGAGGGAAGAGACGGATCTTGCGTGAAATCGCACGCTTGGATATGCCCCACGTGCGGTTCGTCTTCGTAGACATTGAGTGCATCGTTCATGAAGCGCAGAAAGTAGGGCGACACTATCAGGTCGTCTTCCAGTACGATGACCCGTCCGTAGCGGTTCACCTGTTCAGTGACGCCGGCTATGACGTTGGTTGCCAGTCCTTGATTTTCCGTGCGCTCTATCACTTCGACAGAGAGAAAGCCGGTGAGGGTGTGCAGGTAGCGACGCACCTCTGCTACGGCTTCTTGATCGGTGGATTTGCGGGCGGCGTCCGAATAGACGAACAGACGGCTTTCGGCCGCTTCCTCATTGGTCAGCAGGCTCTCTATCAACTGCCGGGTATGCGCCGGGCGGTTGTGGGTGAAGAGCAGGATGGGGGCGTATTCTTTCATTGCTTCTGTTTTATGGATAGTCGATGCGGCGGCTTATGATGATTTGAGCAGCGATTTCTTCAAACTCTTTTTCAGGCCGGTCGGAATAAGCCTTCCTATTTTCCGCTTGCTTTCCAAAGAGAATTGTCTTTCGATGGCTTTGCTCGCCAATAAATAGCATTTGTGCAGTTTGTTCTTTAGGTTTTCGTCTTTGGGACGGTAATGGGCAAAAGGGGTTTTCTTTAAGGTCTTCCACCATTTTTTTCTTTGAGGATGTACGGAAAGAACGGACCACGGCTTGACGGGGCCGATGAAATGGATGATGGCCGGCGATGCCTTTGCTTCCTTGACCTGCTCCCTGCCCCACACCCGTCTTGCAACGTCTTTTTCAACAGAATAATTCATGTTGTAGCGAGGATGAATATAGAGGGTTTTTCCTTGACAGATATAATTCAAGGCATCTTGGTCGGGAGCGGCGATGACATCATAGTGTGCGCTCGTAAAAGCTGCGACCTTCCGGGGCAGGTCGATGGCTCTCAGCTCTTTCAGGTTCAGGAGGGTTACGCCGGCATTGAAATACCAATGAGAGTCGTTTATATCCAGTGCTCTGATGAAATCGGGGTGATAGATGCAAGCTGTGTCCTTGGCTGCTGCGACATAGTAAGAAGAAATATCCGTTTGGAACAGCTCCGTCAGGTTATCTTGAACGATGGTGTCTCCGTCGATATAGAGTATCTTGTCCGATTGCGGCAGCAGGGCAGGCAGGCAGAGGCGCAGCAACGTTGCTTTTCCGTGCCTGCTATCGGGAAACCCTTCGATGTGCTCGCGCTTCACTTCCAAAGGTATGAAATGCTGCCTGTGCTTTTCGGTATAGTCGGCAAGGAAACGGAGGTCTTTCTCTTGCAACGTCTTTTCTATGAAAAGCAGGTAGATGTAAACTTTTGTATCCGCATGGTGGTCGAATATGGATTGAAGCACCACCGTTATGGGTACGATATAATTTGAGTCGGCGGCTAAAGCTATGTGGATTTTGGCATCTTCTTTCATTTGTCTATATCTCGGTTTATGGCTTTATACGTTTTCAGAACTGTTTCGGGCGGAGGACCGACGGTTGGTTTCGATGGCTTCTACGAGGGTGTCCGACTCGCCGCTCACCACTTTCCGGCAGAACATCTTACCTGATTGCATCAGCATGGGCAGGTCTTTCAATGTCATGGTCTTTATGAACTCTCTATATACGATATAGTGCAGGGGAGTGAGTTTGGCAAGTCCGAGATACATTCCTTTGTATAACAGCGCATGTGAGGCAAAGGGCGAATTGAACACGATTGTCTGTATGCACAGCTCGCTGGGAATGAAACTTGTTTTGAAGTAGCGAATCATCCTCTTCTCAGCGCAAAGCTTTTCGTACACATAGCGGGCGCAGGGCAGGGTGATGGCCCAATAATCGGAACCGAAAAAGACGTCAGCCTTTTTGCCGCCTATCTTTGTGAAAGGCAGTTTTCTGAAAGGGAGCAGTTTCATCAGGTTGCGCGAAGCTACGATGAATTTGTTCTTCAACCAAAGGCTTGGACACCGCAGATCGCGAAAGAAGTGGTAGTATATCACTTTGGCTATCTGCTGTCTGTCGGAAGATTCTGTCAGGTTCATTGCCATGATGAACTCCGTATCTTTGTGTGCATCAAAGTAGTTGTGAATCTCTTCGTTAGACCAAAGGGGATAGTCTTGCCCGCTTAGGCAGACGATGCGGCTGTAAGGTATATTGCTATGCAGCACGGCAGCCAGCAGCTCTTTTTGATATTTCACCTGTCCCCAGCCGCCCCAGCCCACCCGATGTCCGGGCACAAAGGTTGCTTTGTCTTTCAGCAGTTCCTTGAAAGGGCGGCTGTCTGCATTCCGGTCGATGTGTATGTAGAAATCGGCATCACCGGCTAATGCATCTACAAGGCATGCCAGATGCGGCGCATCTTTATAGGCGGATATGATATAAGCAATGCGGCTCATAATTTCTTCTTTTTTAATAGGAATTCAATGCTTTCTCTGAAGATGACGGATTGCAGCTTCCATAAGGCCAGTGCATAAAGACCGGCTACGAACGTCACTTTCGTAATCATACTCAGATAAAGATTCCCGATGGGGCGGGTGATATAATAGGCTGCTGCAACGAGTGCGACAGATAACAGTAAGTAAGGAGAAATATCTTTCAGCATGTCGCCTAACTTCAAGTCTATTTCCCTTTTCACAAACCCGAACCATACGAACAGCCAGCCGATGTTGATTGCTACGAAGATGCGCAACATCCATTCCAGTCCATAAGGATACATGGCACATACGGCAGCCAATTGCAGCACGCTCAGACCGATGGTGCTCCACATGTAGACTGACGAGTGGCCGCGACTGATGATCAGGTTGGAGAATAAGTTTATGATAGGAATGAAAGCACCCCAGATGCAGAGAATCTGCATGATGTAGGCACTGTCTATCCACTTCTCGGTGATGGCGATGATGATAAGCTCTTTTGCCACGAGGCTTAGCCCGAACATGGCGGGAAAGGAGATGAAGGCCGTGAAGCGAAGCAATTTCCTGAACACGGCCAGTTGACGAGCCTTGTCATCGGACACGCGCGTAAAGACGGGTTGTGCAATGCCGTTTATCATGCCGGTGATCGTGGTATGCCCCATTCCGTTCCATTTGTTGGCTTGGGTAAAGTTGCCCACCTCCCGCTCGGAATAGAACTTACCCAGCAAGACGGAGAAGAGGTTGTTGTTGATTATCGTAAAGATGTTCGTTATGATCATCTTGCTACTGAAACCTATCATTTCTTTGATCGGGCTGAAGTTGAGCTGTGGTTTGGGACGCCAGTGAGAAAAATAGAAATTGAGTATCGTTACCATCGTGACGAAAGAAATGGTCTGCAAGGCAATACCCCAATAGGCAAATCCGTTGGCTGCCAATATGATTCCGATGCTTCCTGACACACATAGGCTGGAAATTGAGATAATGGTGGTTTCCTTTATCTTCAAGTTCCTGAAAAGATAAGCGCGCGGTGCAATGCTTAAGCTGGAAATGACAAAACTCAGGAACAAGAGCCGGGAAAGGGGAATCAGTTCGGGAGTCTTGTAAAAGTCCGCTATCAGCGGAGCAGCGAAGAAAAGCAGGATGTAAAGCGTGATGCTGCACAAAGTACTGAACCAGAATACTGCATTATAGTCTTTGTGCAAAGCATCTTTTCTGTTGGTCAGTGCGGAGATGAAACCGCCTTCTTGCAGGGCAGCGGCAATGGCAGAGAAAACAGTGAGCATGCCTACCATGCCATAATCCGAAACATCAAGCAGGCGAGCAAGCACGATTCCGAAGCCCAGATTCAGCAACTGCTGCATACCGTTGCTGAATCCTCCCCAGAATAGTCCTTTTGCTGTTTTTTCTTTCAGTGATGTTTCGTTCATAATCGTTTTTTCTTACTTCACCTCGCTGCCCGGCTTCACCTCTTTCAGCAACGAAGTCACTGCCAATGTGCCGTCATGGTTCTCGGCAGAGAGGATCATGCCTTCGCTCACCAAGCCGTTCTTGAATTGGCGCGGGGCAAGGTTGGCGATGAACAAGACCTGCTTGCCCACCAGTTCTTCCGGTGCATAGTGTTGCGCAATGCCGCTTACGATGGTGCGGTTTTCCAGTCCGTCGGCAATCTTGAACTTCAGCAGTTTCTTCATCTTGGGCACTACTTCACATTCCAGCACCGTGCCTACGCGGATGTCCAGCTTCTCAAAGTCTTCGAAAGCGATGGTCGGCTTGATGGGATTGGCCTTGTAGTCCGACTCTTCGTTGGCTTTCTTGGTGGCCAGCAACTTGTCTACCTGTACTTGGATGAGGTCGTCCTCTATCTTCTCGAACAATAGTTCGGGAGTGCCCAACCGGTGTCCTGCCGGCAGCAGGTCGGTGTGCCCCAATTCGCTCCAATCAAAGTTCTCTATGTTCAGCATGCTGCGCAGCTTTTCGCTGCTGAAAGGCAGGAACGGTTCGAAGGCAATGGCGAGGTTGGCCACTAATTGCAGGGAGATATTCAAGATGGTGCCTACACGTTCCATATCTGTTTTGGCAAGTTTCCACGGCTCGGTATCTGCCAGATATTTATTGCCGATGCGGGCAAGGTTCATGGCTTCTTTCTGTGCGTCGCGGAACTTGAATACATCGAGCAGCTGTTCCACTTGGGTCTTTACGTCGGCAAACTCTTTCAGCGTCTCGCGGTCGTAATCGTTCAGCGTGCCCGCAGCAGGTACTTTGCCGTCGAAATATTTCTTGGTGAGTTGCAGGGCACGGTTCACGAAGTTGCCATACACGGCCACCAGCTCGTTGTTGTTGCGTGCCTGGAAGTCTTTCCACGTAAAGTCGTTGTCTTTCGTTTCGGGCGCATTGGCAGTGAGCACGTAGCGGAGCACATCCTGCTTGCCGGGGAAGTCGGCCAGATATTCGTGCAACCATACCGCCCAATTGCGTGAGGTGGAAATCTTATCGCCCTCCAGATTCAGGAACTCGTTGCTCGGCACATTGTCGGGCAAGATGTAGCTCCCTTCGGCTTTCAGCATAGCGGGGAAGACGATGCAGTGGAACACGATGTTGTCTTTGCCGATGAAATGCACCAATCGGGTTTCGGGGTCTTTCCACCATTTCTCCCAAGAGTCGGGCAGCAACTCCTTGGTGTTGCTGATGTAGCCGATGGGGGCATCGAACCATACATACAGAACTTTGCCTTCGGCACCTTCCACGGGCACGGGGATGCCCCAGTCGAGGTCGCGGCTCACGGCACGGGGTTGCAAGCCCATGTCGAGCCAACTCTTGCACTGGCCGTAGACGTTGGGGCGCCATTCTTTATGTTCTTCCAGAATCCATTGGCGCAACCAAGCCTCGTGCTTGTCCAACGGCAGGTACCAATGCTTGGTTTCGCGCATTACGGGCTTGCTGCCGCTGATGGCACTCTTCGGATTGATAAGGTCTGTGGGGCTGAGGCTGGTGCCGCATTTTTCGCATTGGTCGCCATAGGCTCCTTCGGAGTGGCAGTGAGGACATTCGCCGGTGATGTAGCGGTCGGCAAGGAACTGCTTGGCTTCCTCGTCGTAATATTGCATGCTGCTTTTCTCGATGAACTCGCCTTTGTCGTACAGTTTACGGAAGAATTCGGAAGCCGTTTCGTGGTGTGTTTTCGAGGTGGTGCGGCTATACACGTCGAACGAAATGCCGAACTCCTCGAACGATTTCTTGATGAGCGCATGGTAGCGGTCTACCACATCTTGCGGGCCGATACCCTCTTTCTTGGCACGTATGGTGATGGGCACTCCGTGCTCGTCGCTTCCTCCAATGAAGACTACATCTTCTTTCTTCAGTCTCAGGTAACGAACATAGATGTCGGCAGGTACATATACACCTGCAAGGTGTCCGATATGAACAGGGCCGTTGGCATACGGCAGAGCCGACGTCACGGTGGTACGTTTGAATTTCTTTTCCATATAATAGTGTATCTCTTTTGTTATGAACGCTTTTAGTGGTGCAAAGATAGCTATTTTCTAATAAAGTATGAATGTTCGTGTACAATCGTTTTTAGATTCTTATATATATAATGTGTATAGCGAAATTTGTTACGGTTTATCGTAAGGGGCTTTATGGGCTGTTGGCTGAAAACTACTCCGGAGTTCAAAAGCAAAGCTTGGGGATGAAAGGAGGAGTCTAAAAGTTGATTATTCTGGACTTTCTTCAGGGGTATCAGCCATTTAAAGTAAAATCGGAAAGTAAAAAATATAGCGAAACAGGACATCTATATGTCGACACGCTCTTTTTATCATTCAGATTACGGTAAAATGGCCGTATTGGCTCCTATGTGCCTTTTATGGCTTTCTTTACGAGGTGTTTAAGGCAGATATGTGTTAAATATACGGAAAAAAAGACGTTGTATTGAATAAACCTCTATATTTGTAGAAAAAATCTAGAGAGTTGTATTATTCGTTCTTTTTTAATCTATATCCGAGTATGAAAAAAATGAAATTTGGATTGATTGTGTTGATTGGCACCATGATGGTGGCGGCATGTAGTACAGACAATGATGTCTATAATCCAAAGGCTGATGCCGAGAAAAAAAATCCTTTGAAGCTTACCACGACGGATGACTTTACGTGGGAAAACTTGCAGAAAGTAGGCATTACGGTGAAAGTTGCCGACCAATATAGCGCAACTTATACCTATGGTGTGGAAGTGTTTGACAAGAACCCGATTACGGCCAAAGATGCGACATTGTTGGCACAAGGCACAGCTACGGGCAAGAAAGATTTCTTTGTATCCCTTGAAATAGGTAAAGGGACGAGTACTTTATTCGTAAGACAAACTTCTCCGACAGGTGTTAAATTGGTGAAATCGGCTGTGGTTGAAAGCACAACGGCGATCGTTGACTTCAATGAGAAATATACGGCTTCTGCCACTAAAGTGACACGTGCTAAATCGGACTGGACACTGCCGGCAACTCCTGCCGACAGCAACTTCCCGACCAGCGCACCTGCCGATGCACAGACCCCGAGCGGCAGCACCATTTCTGCCGCAGGAAACTATATTCTGACAAGCAGCGTAAGAAGCGTTTCGGGCAGCAATGTCAATCTCTATGTAAATGGTAATGTGACTTTGTCATTCGGCAACGATGCAAACTCTTTCATTACCGGCAGCAACGTGAACATATACATCCTTCCGGGTGCCAAGTTGACCGTGGATGCACGCTATCGCTGGATTCTTGAAGCAGAAAAGGCCACAATATACGTAAGCGAAGGTGGACAACTGGTGAAAACAGGCGAATTCCCCGAAATAGGGCTGAAGAAAAACAGCGCCATCTACAACCGTGGTAAGGTAGAACTCCGCCTCATCGAGGCATCGGACAATGCCGTATTATACAATCTGGCAACAGGAGAACTTAGATGCACCGGAAGCAACAACGGAAAGTTGACTTTCTTCGGCAACAGCTTCTTCGTCAACGATGGTACAACTACTACCGACGAGTTCAATGAAGTGAGAGACGACCGTGCGGGTAATGTCTACAACTTCGGTACGATGAATGTTACGGGTATGACTCATATCAGTGCCACTTATCCGGTGTGGGTGAACGAAGGAAAATGGACTACCGAGAACTTTGACTATGCGGAAAAAGCCCAGCCTGTACATGTTATTAACAAATGCTATCTCACGGTGAAGAATAAGATGCAGGTATATGCCCTATTTACGGTAGATGCGCATGGCAGTGTAGTGACCAAAGACTTGTTGATGACCAAAGGCGGTGTAGATTTACGTAGTGGTGCCTTGTTCCGCGTAGATGGTACGGCTGAATATAAATATGATAACGGTGTATTTACCGGTGTTGGTAGCGAAAAAGCATTGCTTATCATGAATTGTGCCACTGTACAGGGTGCGGCGACAGTATCATCCGGTCAGCATGCCCATTATAAAGGAAATCTCGTGGTAGCATGCGATAATTATGTCGGTACTATGAATGTGACAACTGCCGGTGGCGCATTGCTGACAAGCGATGTTAACAACACGGGCGTAAACATTCCTGTTACTGAATGTAATCCCGGACATGTGGAAACACCTCCGGCACCGACTCCTGTTGATTATCAATATGCGGTTTCTTTCTCTGGCATCTATGCGATAGAGGACGAATGGCCTGATTTCGGCGACTATGACATGAATGATGTTGTAGTGAAATTGGTTCTCACCGCTTCCGGTAATGGTGCGGCAGCGTCAGAAGCTGAAGCAAAAAATATTCCGCTGACAAAGATAGATGTTACTGCTACATTTATGGCAGTGGGTGCGGAGAGAGATTTGGGCGCTTACGTACAGTTGGATAATGTTGCAAGCAGTGCCGCTACTTTGACGGGTGCTAATGGTATTGGGTTGGAAGACGGTCAGAGCAAAGTTGTGTTGAAGCTCAACGAAAATATTGCCCAATTGTTGGGTGGTAAGTATGTGAACGTCACCGGAGAACGCTCCACCACACGTTACAAAACCGTGACCGGCACGCTTTCCATTCCCGCCGGTATTCATGCTGCCGACATCAGTTTTGACAAGGTGAACTTCTTCATCACGGTGGGCGATGCCGGTACAGGTAAACGCAAAGAGGTGCATCTCAAGAACTTTGTTATGACGGATAAAGGAGCCTCCAGCGGTGATAGTTTCGCAGATAAGTATCAGACGGCCGATAATTTCGTATGGGGTGTATGTGTTCCGGGTGAAAGCTATCATTGGCCTGACGAACGAGTATCCATCAAGGATGTCAATACCGATTTCGTCAATTGGGTGACATCGGGTGGTACGGCAGGCTTACAATGGTATAAGGCAAATGTCAACGAAAATGTGACAGTTCCATAAGTATTACCTAAGGTTCGGGATAAGAAGCTGGTCGACAACCTCACGCGGATACTTGTATTTTAAAGTCAAACCGCATTGGTTATCAGGTGTTTAATCCTGCCTTGTCAGGCACTTGCGTCTGTCACGACAAAGGATTGCAACTGTCAAAACAGGGCGAGGGCGGCCGGCCTGAAAGGCTCTTTCTCTTTTACCTGACCGCCGTAAACCGGTGCATTCAGGAAATATCCGCCCGACAGGATGCAGCCCCTCATCTTCAGCAAAAGGAACAGCCTGTACCGAACTCAGGTATAAGTATGGTGAATAAAGAGATATAAAGAAAGTGTGGCAAGAGGTGAAGAAGTTCATGTCTTGCCACACTCTCTTTTTGGGTATCTCGTTTGTTTTTACGCATGGAAAATGTATATTTGTGCACGAATCGTGAACTTAATCCAAGCAAACTATGATAACAAACCAATTACTCAACCCCGGCAGCATTGTGGTGGTGGGAGCGTCCAACAACGCGCATAAGCCCGGAGGAGCCATCCTGAGAAACCTGATCAACGGCGGATATGCCGGCGAACTTCGTGCCGTGAACCCCAAAGAGGCAGAAGTGCAGGGAGTTGCCGCCTTTGCCGATGTGAAAGATATTCCCGATACCGATTTGGCCATCCTTGCCATTCCCGCCCCGCTTTGTCCCGATGCCGTGGAGGTGCTCGCCGCCGAAAAGCAGGTGCGTGCTTTCATCATCCTGTCGGCAGGCTTCGGCGAAGAAACCCGCGAAGGGGCGTTGCTCGAAAACCGCATACTGGATACGGTGAATAAGTACGGTGCATCGCTCATCGGCCCCAACTGCATCGGGTTGATGAACACTTGGCACCACAGCGTCTTCAGCCAGCCCATCCCGCAACTGCATTCGCAGGGAGTGGATCTGATCTCCAGTTCGGGAGCCACGGCGGTGTTCATATTGGAGAGTGCGGTCACCAAAGGATTGCAGTTCAATTCCGTATGGTCGGTGGGCAATGCCAAGCAAATCGGCGTGGAAGACGTGCTGCAATACATGGACGAGCATTTCAATCCGGAAACGGACTCCAAGATAAAACTCCTTTATATAGAAAGCATCGGCGACCCTGACCGCATGCTGTTTCATGCCTCCTCGCTCATTCGCAAAGGATGCCGCATTGCGGCCATCAAGGCAGGCAGCAGCGAGAGCGGAAGCAGGGCTGCCAGTTCGCATACGGGTGCCATTGCCAGCAGCGATTCGGCCGTAGAGGCATTGTTCCGCAAGGCGGGGGTGGTGCGTTGCTACTCGCGCGAGGAGCTGACTACGGTGGGCTGTATCTTTACCCTGCCCGAACTGAAAGGGAAGAACTTTGCCATCATCACCCATGCCGGAGGGCCGGGCGTGATGCTGACCGATGCTTTGAGTAAAGGCGGACTGAATGTTCCTAAGTTGCAAGGCCCGGTGGCCGAGGAGTTGAAGAGCAAGCTTTATCCCGGTGCATCCGTAGGCAACCCCATCGACATTCTGGCCACGGGTACTCCGGAACATCTGCGCTTGTGTCTGGATTATTGCGAGGAGAAGTTCGACGAGATCGATGCCGTGATGGCCATTTTCGGTACGCCGGGATTAGTGACGATGTTCGAGATGTACGATGTGCTGCACGAAAAGATGCAGACCTGCCGTAAACCGATTTTCCCCATCCTGCCTTCCATCAATACGGCGGGAGCCGAGGTGGATGCTTTTCTTGCCAAAGGGCATGTGAACTTTGCCGACGAGGTGACGCTGGGAACGGCACTTTCGCGCATCGTGAATGCTCCCCGTCCTGCCAATAATGAAATAGAATTGTTCGGAGTGGACGTTCCTCGCATACGCCGTATTATCGACTCCATTGCCGAAGACGGTTATATCGCTCCCCATTTGGTGCAGGCGTTGCTCCACTCGGCAGGCATCCCGGTGGTAGAGGAGTTCGTTTCGGACAAGAAAGAAGAAGTGCTTGCTTTTGCCCGTCGCACAGGTTTCCCGGTGGTGGCAAAGGTCGTAGGGCCGGTGCATAAGTCGGACGTGGGAGGCGTGGTGCTGAACATCAAGAGTGAGCAGCATCTGGCGTTGGAGTTCGACCGCATGATGCAGATTCCCGAAGCCCGCTCCGTCATGGCGCAACCCATGCTGAAGGGTACGGAACTGTTCATCGGCGCGAAGTATGAGGAGAAATTCGGCCACGTGGTGCTTTGCGGTTTGGGAGGTATTTTCGTGGAGGTGTTGAAGGATGTCTCTTCCGGTCTGGCACCGTTGTCATACGAAGAGGCCTACTCCATGATCCGTTCGCTCCGTGCCTATAAAATCATCAAAGGTACACGCGGACAAAAGGGACTGAACGAGGATAAGTTTGCCGAGATCATCGTGCGCCTCTCCACCTTGTTGCGCTTTGCCACCGAAATCAAGGAGATGGACATCAATCCGCTACTTGCCACAGATAAACAGGTGGTGGCGGTGGATGCGCGCATACGGGTAGAGAAAAAGTGGGAGTGACAAAAAATGCAGCCATCATGTGCAGTATTTGTTACTTTTGTACGTTTCATTGATATAACATAAAAAAGAAATTGTCTATGAAAAACAGGCAAAGACGATGGCTGACCGCTTGTAATCAAGTGTTGTCCGGGGTGTTGGCTCTGTTGGGATTCGCATCGTGTATAGGAGGTGAAGCCCCGGATGAGTACGGTACGCCGTATGCAAAGTATGAAATCAAGGGAAAAGTACAGAACGAGGCGAAACAGCCGCTGAAAGGCATGCGCGTGATTGTGAAAGAAAACCCGCCGGCAGCGAGCAGCTACTATTCCGGCCGGAAAGATACGCTTTATACGAAAGATACGGGCGAATACGCCTTCAAAGATGGGTATGCGTGGCCCCGTATGGGCTATCGGATTATCTGCGAAGACCCTGCCGGCGTATATAAAGCCGATTCCGTGGATGTGGAAATGAAGCCGGAAGGGGGCGAAGGCAATTGGTATGAAGGCAGCGACAGTAAGACAGTAGATTTCGAACTGAAGAAAAAAGAAAAATAATCCCGTGACTGCCCTTTCTATCCGTAAACGTCTGGCGCTGGAGGTGGCGCGTAAAATCCGCAACAACAGGAAAGAGATGCATCCGTTGAAGCAACTCTTCTGGGAGTGCACGCAGCGTTGCAACCTTCATTGCAAGCATTGCGGCAGCGATTGCAAGCGTACTTCCGAAGTGAAAGACATGCCTGCCGCAGACTTCCTGCGGGTGATTGATTCCATCACGCCCCACGTCGACCCGAACGAAGTGAATATCATCATCACCGGTGGCGAACCGCTGATGCGCGACGATTTGGAAGAAGTGGGCCTTGCCCTCTACCGTCGCGGCTATCCGTGGGGCCTGGTCTCCAACGGCCTTTATCTCACCGCCGAGCGTTTGCAAGGGCTGATGGCGGCCGGACTGCATACCATTACCATCAGTCTGGACGGTTTTGCCGGTGAGCACAACTGGCTGCGAGGGCATCCGGACAGTTATGACAGGGCGATGGATGCCATCAAACGATTGGTGCACGAGCCTGAGCTGACGTGGGATGTGGTGACTTGCGTCAATCGCCGCAACTATCCTTATCTTGAAGAAATCAAGTCATCGCTATATAATATCGGTGTACGCCATTGGCGGCTGTTCACCATCTTTCCCGTAGGCCGTGCGGCACAGCATCCGGAGTTCCAATTGACGGATGAAGAGTTTACGGGGCTCATGGAGTTCATCAAAGGTGTACGTAAGGAGAAGAAGATGCACCTAAGCTATGGTTGCGAAGGGTTCTTGGGTAATTACGAGGGCGATGTGCGGGATAACTTCTATTCCTGCAATGCCGGCATCAGCGTGGGCTCTGTGTTGATAGACGGTTCCATATCGGCCTGCCCCAGCATTCGCAGCAATTTCCATCAGGGCAATATCTATCGGGATGATTTCATGGAGGTGTGGGAAAATCGTTTCCACGCTTTCCGCAACCGCGAGTGGATGAAAAAAGGCGCATGCGCCGATTGCAGTTTCTTTCGCTACTGCGAGGGAAACGGGATGCACTTGCGTGACGAGGCGGGGGAACTGTTGCTCTGCCATCTCAAGCGATTGTCCTGAAACTGCGCCCATCTTCGTTTACCGGGGCTATCCGGAAAGTCCGCAGGTGTGCCCCCCTCCGCTTATGCCATTCAGCCTCTTGCAGCCGGTGAATCGTGCCCCCGCACTTTAGCGGTTCCATGCCCACACTTAGTGAGCCGTAAGCCCGCACTTTATCAGGCATAAGCCCACACTTGGCGGACCGTATGCCCACACCTTAGGAGTCGTATGCCCGCACTTCGGGGAAGACGAACTGTGGGGAGACAAAAGCCAACTCACGAACTTTCCGGATTGCCCTTCGCGTGTCTACCAGTTGTCCGTGCGGAACGGAATGGTGGGAAGTTCATTCCCGCCAATCATCGTGCCGGGCAGGAAGTCGCGGAAACAATAGCGCACGGCAACGGGAACGGCAACTTTCTCCGAAGAGACCACCACCTCGTTGGTCTGCCAATGCACCCACACTTTGTCTGCCGGATGGAACACACGGTCTTCGCCCGCCACCTCGAAACCGCGAAGGTCGTAGTTGCGGCAGATACCCATCTCAAGATGCTCGAAAGATACCCATGCTTCTTTTCCTTTCGCTTCCCACGACTTGTATTGCGGGCCGAAGCAATGTATCTGTTTCTGTCCGTACGTGAGGTTCAGTGCCAGATAGCTGAGGCGGCGTCCCACTGCCGTCTTGTTGCGGGGATGGATATTATACACTTCATACGGCTCCACAAGGTCGTTGGTAGAAACCATGCCGCTGTTCGGAATCAGGCTTTGGGCTTTGAACTGGGCTTCGCGCAGATAGGCGGCCGCTTGTCCCTGTTCTCCTCCGTAGGCATAAGGGGCAATCTCCACGAAATAGAAAGGAATGTCGCCCAGCCCCCACTCCGTGCGCCAGAGGTTCACCATGTCGGCAAGGCGTCCGGCATAGGTGTCGTGGCGTCCCACGTTCGACTCGCCCTGATACCAGATAATCCCTTTGATGGTATAGTTCTGAAGCGGTTTCAGCATGGCGTTGTACATCAACATGGGGCGGTGCATGGGATGCCGTTTCTCAATGGAATCACGATGCAGAGAAACGTCCGGATAAGTCTCCAGCAACTCGCGGTTTATCCATCCCTCCACCGTGGAGCCCCCATAGGAAGAGTTGATGATGCCCACGGGAATGCGGAGCGCACGGCTCAGCGAAGTGGCGAAGTGGTAGGCCGTGGCGCCGAAATCGGGTGCAGTCTCTATTGAAGACACTTTCCAACTGCTGTTGCAGTCGGTCTGCGGTTCGTACGTCTGGTGCTTGGGCACGGTGAACATGCGCACGCCTTTGTTCTCGCCGGCGGCGATGATGTCGTCCACTCCGTTCAGGGTGCAGCAACCGGCAAAGCCTTTCAGGGGCATCTCCATGTTGCTCTGCCCGGAGGCAAGCCATACTTCGCCGATGAGGACGTTCTTCAAAGTGGTTTTCTCTCCGTCGTCGAAACAGATTTCATACGGTGTAAATCCTGCCGCCGGAGTTTTCACGGTGAGCAGCCAACGGCCGTCTTTGTCGGTACGGCACGTCCGTGTCTGTCCGTCCCACGAAGGAGTGACACGTACTTCGGCTTTCGGTGCGGCCGTCCCCCAAAGTTTAACTTCGGCTTGTTGTTGCAGTATCATGTTGTCGCCCATCAAGGCCGGCAGTTTCACTTTTGCGCCTATCGAGGTGGCACAACAAAGCAGGATGAATGCAAGAACTTTACTTTTCATGGTATATCTTCTATTGTTTTTTATTTGCTTTCAATCGTCAGCACACCTTTCGTCAATCCTTTGGCGGTGGCTTCCAGCGTAATCTTTCCCGGCGTTTCGGAGGAAGCAACAATGGCGGTCATCATTCCACTGAAAACCTTCATCTTGGGAAGTTGGAAAGATTCGAGCGAAACGGGGTTGCCGTTGGCTCCTGCACGGTAGCTGCCGGCACCTTTCACCTTGAAACTTATCTCATTCTCGGCCATCGGGCAGAGATTGCCCTGTTCGTCCACCACACGGACGGTGACAAAAGACAAATCCTTTCCATCGGCTTTAATCTGCGAGCGGTCGGGCGTCAATTCGATGTGATGGGGCTTTCCGGCAGTGTGTATCTCTTTCTCGGCCACAGCTTTGCCGTTTTCATCATAGGCAACCACCTTCACCGTGCCCGGCTCGTACTTCGTGTCCATCCACATCAACCGGTAGCGCTGTTGGCGTTTGAGGTTGGACATGGAAAGAGAATCCGCACTGTTATCAACCGTGACGGACAAGTCTTTCGTGCGCCTGCCCTGACTCTTGCCGTTGATGAAGAGTTCGGCCGACGGGTAGTTGGTATATACGAACACCGGCGTCACTTCGCCTTCGCGTCCTTCCCAATTCCAGTGGGGCAGGATGTGGAGGGTCTCCTCTTTCTTGTTCCAATGGCTGCGATAAAGGTAGTAGCGGTCTTTGGGCAAGCCGGCAAGGTCTACGATGCCGAACAAGGAAGAGTGGCTGGGCCAATCGGTATAATAAGGAGTAGGCTCTCCCAGATAATCGAAACCGGTCCATACGAATTCGCCGATGCAATAGGGCAGGTCTTCGTGCTGTATGAAATCGTCTTCGGGCAGGTTCGACCATGAACAGTGCTCCACGTCGTAGGAAGAAGCCTGATGGTCGGGGTACTTCTGCATGGAGCGGCGAACCACCGGGAACTTATACACGCCTCGCGAACTGACCGTCGAGGCAGTCTCGCTACCCAGAATAATCTGTTGCGGCAATTTCCTGTAGTTCGTCTGATATTTGTGAGGACGGTAGTTGAATCCGGCCACATCCATCACGGCGGCCATATTGTTGTTTACCACGGCATCGGGTGCATCCATGCCTTGCGTCACCGGGCGCGAAGGATCTTCCCGGTGGCAGATGTCCTGCAAGAAGCGGGCCAGCTTCGGGCCTCGGTCGCCGTTCCATTGGTCGGGCACTTCATTGCCGATGCACCACATCACGACGGAGGGATTGTTGCGGTATTGGTGAATCAGGCTCACCAAGTCCTTCTCTGCCCATTCGTCGAACAGTTTGTGATAACCGTTCTGCACCTTTGCCGCTTTCCATTCGTCAAAAGATTCGGCCATCACCATCATGCCCATTTCATCGCAGGCACGAATCAGTTCGGGGGCGGGCATGTTGTGCGAAGTGCGGATGGCGTTGCATCCCATCTCTTTCAGAATGCGAATCTGGCGACGGATGCCCGCTTCGTTGGCAATGCTTCCCAAGGGACCTAAGTCGTGATGGTTGCACACGCCTTTGAATGCGATGCGCTCTCCATTCAGATAGAAGCCTTTGTCGGCGATGATTTCGATGGAACGGATGCCGAAGGGCGTGGTGTATTCATCTTTCAGTACATTGCCCTCGTACACTTTGGATACTGCCGAGTAGAGCGCCGGCGCATCGGGCGACCAAAGGGAGGGAGCGTCTATCGTGAATTCTTGCTCGAAGATTCCGCCGCCATGCTTCGGGCCTTGCTGTTCGCCGGAAGCCACTACGCGGCCTTTCGCGTCTCTCAGCTCGGTGACGATGCGGTAATGGGCAAATGTCTGATGTGAGGGAAAATTCAGGCGGGTATTCAGGCGAATCTTGGCATATTCCTTGTTCACCACCGGTGTGGTGATCTGTGTTCCCCATGTGGGAATAAAAGCGTCTTCATTGATTACCAGATGCACGTTGCGGTAAAGCCCTGCCCCCGGATACCAGCGTGAAGATTCGGTTTCGTTTTCCAGACGGACGGCCAGCGTGTTTTCCTCACCCGCCTTCAGATAGGGAGTGGCATCAATATAAAAGGAGTTGTAGCCATAAGGCTGATAACCGGCTTCCTTTCCGTTGATGTATATGCGTGCATGGCTCATGGCTCCGTCAAAAATAAGGGTGGCTTTTTTGCCCGAAGAGAATTCGGGTGCCGCAAACTTCAACCGGTACCAGCCCACACCCACGAAAGGCAGGCCTCCCGTGCGGCCGGCATGTTCCATCGCTTCTTTTTGTCCATCCTGCGTGATGGCTACTTTTTGCATGTCGTTGTGGATGCTGAACGGTCCGTAGATGGCCCAGTCGTGAGGCACGACGACAGACTGCCACTTCCGGTCGTCGCATGCTTCCGTGGCGAAGTTCCGGCTGTCTTCACGGGTAAATTTCCATCCTTTTTCTAACGTATGTCTGACACGCACTTGGGCGTGGACAAACAGTGGGAGAGCCATCAGCAAGGCCATGATGATTCCGCTCACTCTATGCTTCTTCATACTCTGTAAAATCTTAGTGTCACCTATCCTTTATCTGTATCTCTTTTATCGAAAGGCAGCGTGGAGAGACAGGCGTTTAACGCACCCATTTCTCCACGCCTTTCAAATACCTGTTTTATTTCGATTTCTTATTCGATGACAATCTCATCGACAAACAAGAAAGCGGGTTTTCCCTTTCCGCCGTGCCAAGCCGGTATGCTCTTCTCGGAAGAAGCCATCACGTGTACATAGCGAGTGGTCGTGGGATTGAAGGTGGATTTATGTTCGTGAAGTCCGTTGGGATCGCTTTCTTTCATGGCAGGAAACTCCTCGGCGGACAGTCGGGTGAAGTTGGTTCCGTCGTCCGATACTTCTACGATGAAGCTACGGGCATCGAATATCCAATCGCCTTTTTCCACACATGTGGTGAGAGATACGGTTGAGATTTCCGTAGGCCGTTGCAAGTCGATGACCACGTCCATATCGTTGTTGTGGAATGCAATCCATTTGCCGGTTTTGTAGTTGCCGTTACCTCGCAGTCCGTCTACCAAAGTGGTGATGCCGTTGAAGCGATATTGGTCATTTACGGGCTGTTTGGCTACAATGGGCTTGGCTGTAGACTTGCTGAAGGTAAGTTCTTCGGTCAGCATGCGGCTGTTGCCTGTTTCGCGGATGGCAAGCGCCTTGAATACACAGCTCTGCTTGATTGCAAGTACGGAATCGGCCACGGGCGAGGCTGCCGTAGGGTCTGTTCCGTCCAATGTATAATGTATGGGAGCTTTGTCGATGGTGAGCATGCTCACGTTTATGGCCTCGCCTTCGGGGTCGATGTTGAAATCAGCCTTTACGTCGAAAACATGTGTGGCGTAGTTGTAACCTTCGGCTTTATACATCTTAACGAGTCTTGTCAGGCGGTCGAGGAAGCACTCATAGTTTTTCTTTTCCGGATTTGTCCACTGCACTTCGGCCAAGGCTGCCCAGCGCGGCAAGGCCATGTATTCCAGCTGGGAAAACGTGGGAATGTATTCCGTCCAAAGATTGGCCTGCACGCCGACGATATGCTTCTGCTCATCGGCGGTCAACGCGGCAGGCATCGGCTCGTAGCCATACACTCGCTCGATGGGGAGGTAGCCGCCGATGGCCAACGGTTCGTTGTCAGTGTCTTTGGTCTGATAATAATCAAAGTAAAGGTAGGTGTTGGGCGTCATGATGACATCGTGCTTCTGACGGGCAGCTTCGATACCTCCTGCTTCGCCCCTCCATGACATCACGGTGGCGTTCGGCGCCAATCCGCCTTCCAATATTTCGTCCCAACCGATGATTTGGCGGCCGTGGTCGTTCAGGAATTTCTCGGCATGGTTGATGATGAAGCTCTGCAAATATTCTTCTTTGCTATGTTTGGAGTCGCTCTTGATGCCCAATGCCTTGATGCGTGCCTGGCACTTGGGGCAAGACTGCCATCTCACTTTCGGGCATTCGTCACCGCCTATGTGAATGTATTCCGACGGGAAGATTTCCATTACTTCAGACAGTACATCGTCGATGAATGTCAGCACGCTGTCGTTTCCGGCGCACAGCACATCCTCCGATACGCCCCATTGCGTCCATACTTCGTACGGGCCGCCGGTACATCCCAGATGCGGATAAGAGGCCAATGCGGCCTGCATGTGTCCGGGAAGGTCTATTTCGGGAATGACGGTGATGTATCTTTCGGCGGCATAGGCAACGATATCCTTCGCTTCTTCTTGGGTGTAGAAGCCTTCGTAGGGCTTGCCGTCATACTTGCCGGAGTTTCGTCCGATGACGGTTTCCTTGCGTTTGGAACCTATCTCCGTGAGCCGCGGATATTTCTTGATTTCCAGTCGCCAACCCTGATCTTCGGTGAGATGCCAATGCAGGCGGTTCATGTTGTGGAGAGCCATCATGTCGATAAAGGTCTTCATTTCGTCCACCGTAAAGAAATGGCGGGCTACGTCAATGTGCGCTCCTCGGTAGCCGAAGCGCGGGTAATCGTTGATTTCTACGGCAGACAGTACCGGGACACTGTTCTTTTCCATAGGGATGGACTTACGCAACGTCTGGATGCCATAAAACACGCCGGCCTCGCTTGCTCCGGTGATGGTCACGCCATCCGGCGTTACCTGCAACTTATAAGCTTCCGGATTTTCGGAGGTCAACCCCGACATGAGCAATATGTTGCCTTTTCCTTCCGTACCGGCTTCAACGGCGTAATCCGTTCCGGTAGCTTTTTTCAGATAATCGGCAAGGTAACCGGCATTGCGGCGCATTGCTTCGTTGTTTTCGGGATAGATGATTTTTACACTGCGGTTAAGTTCAAAACTTCCGTCGGTACTTTGGGTAATCTCTTGTGGCAAAGGGATAATGCGGTAATCGGCTACCGTCTTCTTCGCATTACTACAAGAAGCCAATACTCCGGCCATAGCCAATACTCCTGCCAATTTAAATAATGTTTTCATGGGGTGGTTATTTGGTTAAAAGTTCTACTTACTATACAAATAAGGCCGTTACATCACTAATTTGCGAGTTTTATTATAAGTTTTTTTAAGATTATATAGACTGTACTTCAAAAACAACACGGGAAACAATTTTTTGTTTGTCAATACATTCCTCTTTCGTCTGATTGTATGATGACAAACAACATGTGCAAAAATAAGGCTTTTTTGCTCATGTTGTTCTTTTCATGTGCAAAAAAGGGGTGTTTTTGCACATATTTATATTGTGACCGATTCAATGATTTCTTCCGGCGACAATCCGATATGCTCCTTTTGGTTGGCAAGCAATGCGATGAGTGCATTGTTCAGAAAGTAGTTGCTTTTGCCCCTTTTGGCTTTCTCCAGCAGTCCTTCTTTCACTATCTTGTCCAATATGCGGGAAGCCGTAAAACGGCTTACTTCCATTTCGCGCTCTATAAATTCGATTTTGGTATAGGGATGGCGGAAAAGATTGTTCAGCAACTCGTGCCGATAGCTTTTTCCCAACACGTTTTTCAGTCTCACTTTATAATCTTTCATCAAAATGGAAATCTCATTTACCAACCGGATGGTATCGATGGCGGTTTCTTCCACTCCTTTCAGCATGAACAATATCCACGGTTCCCAATCACCGCTCTCGCGGACGTCTTGTATCTGCTTGTAGTATTCCGCTTTATTGTCAATGATGTATCTGCTCAGGTAGAGAATAGGCAAGTCGAGCAAATCTTTCACCACCAGAAAAAGGATATTGATGATGCGTCCGGTTCTTCCGTTACCATCATAGAAAGGATGGATGCTCTCGAACTGATGGTGAATGATGGCCATTTTGATTAGAGGATCTAAGTTGCTCAAGGAGTCGTCGTTCAAGAATTGCTCCAGATTTCCCATCAGTTGCTCTATGGTCTGTTTGTCTTGGGGCGGCTCGTAGACCACTTCTCCCCGTTGGTTTCGCAGCGATGTGCCCGGCACGGCTCTAAAACCCGCATTGTTCTGTTCCAGCCGTCTCTGTATCTCTTTTATCATGGAGAGGGACAGCAGTTTGTTTTTGCGCACCAGCGAGAAACCGTATTTCATGGCTTCGCAATAATGCAGCACTTCCTTTGTCTGAAGGCTGACTACCAGATGCTCCGCATTGGCATCTGCCTGATAAAGTTCGTCGTGCGTAGTCACAATGTTTTCCACTTCCGAACTCTCTTTGGCTTCTTGCAGCACCAAGGTATCTATCAGGATATTCTCGTTGGGGATGGTTAAGGCAAGGCCTTTCAGCTCGGCCAGTTTGCGGTTGGCCCTGTTCAGTTGCTTCAGAATGGCAATCGTATCAAGGTCTTGTTGCAATGGAAGAGACGGAATCTTGTACATGGCTTTATATGTTTATATGAATAAGAACAACATGTGCAAAAATAAGGCTTTTTTGCTCATGTTGTTCTTTTCATGTGCAAAAAAGGGGTATTTTTGCACATGTTCTCGAATAGCAACGATATTATAGAATGAAATGTAGTGTCGGAAGAGCCCGAAAAATTTCTTAATAAAGTTTATTCCTTTCACCTTTTTGTATGGAATAGAACATCTAATCAGGCCTTTATGCCAAGTGCTCTTTTCGGTTTTCCCGAAAGATATTGTACCTTTGCGCCTCGTATACATAAGACCGGACTCTCTTTTTGTACATAAAAACACCCGGACACATGGGGGAGGAAGGTCGGAATAAAAACTAATAAAAACAATTAAGGTATGAATTTGAAAGGAATAACAAAGGCTGCTTTTGTGGGGCTGTGTTTCGCCGCATGGATGACGTCGTGTATCAAAGACGAGGCAGCAAATGCTGAAGCGGACATCGTGGCATGCGCCGTGAGTGGAAATCTGCTTATTCGCGAACCGGTGATTACGAATACTGAAGTTAAGTTTTACGTCAACGGATGGGAGGATTTGACAAACCTTGCGCCAACCTTCACGCTGACCGAAGGAGCTACGATAGAACCTGCCAGTGGTACGAAGCGGGACTTTACATCGCCGCAGACTTACACCGTCACATCGCAGGACGGACAGTGGAAGAAGACGTATAAGGTGTCGTTCATCTCCGGAAGTCCGGCTACGGAATATCATTTCGAGAATATCAAGTACTACGAATATACGGATATATGGGACCCGACGGCCGAACCGCAGAAGAAGTTCCATATCTTTTACGACCGGACCATCGAAGGAACTGATATGGAGTGGAGCAGCGGCAATGCAGGCTTCATGATTACCAACAGCACGGCTCCTGCAACGGACTATCCGACCAGTCAGGCAGAGAATGGATACAAGGGCAAGTGCGCCAAACTTGTCACTCGCTCCACCGGCTCGTTGGGAGCAATGATGAAAGCCCCGTTGGCGGCAGGAAACCTCTTCATCGGGGAGTTTAAAATCAACATTGGCAATATGGCCAAATCAACCCGTTTCGGTATGCCTTTCCGCATGACACCGTTGGGGCTGGACGGCTACTTCAGATACAAAGCCGGTGAGAAATATATCAATAAGAACAGTGAGGAGCAGACGAACAAGAAGGATGTCTTCGATATCTATGCCGTGATGTATGAAGTGACCAAGGATGTGCCCTATCTTGACGGAACCAACATCAAGACGCACGAGAATGTCGTGATGATGGCACAGGTGGAAAACCGTAAGGAGGCGGGCGAATGGACGCGTTTCTCGGCAGAGTTCAAGTCCGTGAAAGGAAGGACGATTGACGCGAAGAAGCTGCGAAACGGCGGCTACAACCTTGCCATCGTGCTCTCTTCGAGCGAGGGAGGGGCTGATTTCAACGGCGCCGTGGGCAGTACGTTGTATGTGGATGAAATAAACTTGTATTATAAATAAAATTATTGCCATGAAGATATATTTCAAAGGAATGGTTGCGATGGCTCTCGGCATGTGGTCGGTGGTGGCTGTGGCACAGCAGGATAGGAATCAAAGTATAAGGGAATCGGAGAAAAAGGGCTGGGAATATGAAGTGAAGGCCGGTGTAAACATCGGTGGGGCATCGCCCATCCCGTTGCCCGAAGAGATTCGCAAGGTGAACAGTTTCAGCCCGAAATTCAACGGGGTGGTGGAAGGAACGGTCACGAAGTGGCTGGGTCGTGAGAAGAACTGGGGCGTATCGACGGGCTTGCGCATCGAGGAGAAAGGCATGAAGACGGATGCAAGGGTGAAGAATTACAGCACGGAAATACTGAACGACGGCAACAAGGTGGCCGGACGGTGGACAGGACGGGTGGAGACGGACTATAACAGCACGTTCCTCACCTTGCCGGTGATGGCCAATTATCGGTTCAACGGCAGTTGGAAGGTGCGCGCCGGCATGTATGTGTCCTATCGTATGGATGGCGACTTCTCCGGCTCGGTGAGCGACGGCTATCTGAGGGAAGGTACGCCTACGGGCGAGAAGGTGGAGTTTACGGACGGCAAGTCGTCGACCTATGATTTCAGCTCCGACCTCCGCCGTTTCCAGTACGGGGCACAGATAGGCGGCACGTGGCAGGCGTTCCGCCATTTCTCGATCAACGCCGATTTTACTTGGGCTTTCAGCAATGTATTCAAGAAGGATTTCCAGACCGTTACGTTCAACATGTATCCCATCTACCTGAATCTGGGCTTCGGATATAAGTTTTAGTGAATGATTTTTTTTCGGGTGCGGATGACGCGGATGACGCCGGTTTTGTCTTTTCAGACTCGGTGGCATCGGCGTCATCTTTTTTTTGTGTCCCATGCTTCGGCCGCCCCTTTCTCCTCCTCTCAACACATACGATAGTAAGGGCACGAAGCAGGCTTATTCTATTTTATACGCCACAATCTACAAAGTCGTTCGCATGCTTTTTTAAACCAACTTTTCTTTTTTTGATTTTTCGCTCTAGTACTCCTTAAGGGTTTCACACCAAATATGGCTTCAAAGAGGTCGTCTTGATTCCGTTTCTCCATACTTTTCTTATCATTGTAAAAATGGGTGTTGTCTATTTCACTTTCATCCACAATGACTCCGGATTCAACCTTTAAAAAGAGTTCCTTTTCATATAATGAGGCATATCCTTGATGTACATATTGCATCATTTTACCATACGGGATACGTATTTTACCGGAATACCAATCTGCAAAAACTTTATTCTGTCCGGGAAATAAATAATCAATTCCGACTGTTTTACCATCAAAGAAAAACTTGCCGCTGTTGGCCTTTAAATCTATAAGATATAATTTATTGTTTTCAATAAGCCACTTTCCGCAATACCCTCTCCGGCATGTTGTCATAGTAAAAGGGAACTTTATGTTATGCTTTGCAAGATAGGGGGATAACGGTTCTGTTGCAAGAGAATACTCTTCATTGTTATAAATTAACTTGAATTCGATATAACTCAATCAATGCTTTTTTGATTATTAGAAATATAGCGATAAAAGAGTTAAACTTATACTACCCAATTGTAACTTTCAAACGCTTACCGCTATGCTCGTAAGTCCAAGCGAAATTTATTCTATGGCAGATTCCTTTTGCTGAAGGAAAATTTTTTTACCTCTTACAAGGGAATTATCCCCACTTCGGCTCGCTATATAGATTCCCCGTGCTGGAACTATAGATGCAGCATGCTCCGCATATACATCCGGCACGGTGGAGATATATCTCCACCGAAGCCCGCCTACAGGTATCTCTCGCAAGGGGCGTCACTTGATAGTAGATTGGTGTTAATTCTTTACAAAATAACATTCTGGGAGAACATGATTCTGAAAAGTCAAGCGTCATAAATGTAACATTTAAGGCTTAAAATGTAACATTTGGTACACATAGCATAGCATAGCACAGCATAGCATAACCCCTCCTCAAGAGTTCCCCCGAAATCGGGGGCACCGAAGGCGCGGCCGTTCCGTCCGCGGAGGAGGGATATGGCTGAAAGATAAATGGCGGCATGCTGTTTCTTTGAAAAGCCTCCGCCACTGCAAAATCAGTCCCTGTTTTTTTTAACCTATCCTAATAATGCGTCTCTTTGTCACTGATTTAGGATGAAATCATTATCTTTGCAGCCGTGTCTGTCGAGACGGTTGCATCTGCCGCGACAGATACAAGTGCCGGAGCTGACAGGCACTTGTGTTCAACATGACAGACACAAGCCTCTGACAAGACAGACACAAGTGTCTGACAAACGGAATACAAACAGCTGATTATTAAAAGAATAACAAATAACGATTTTCGTCCGAATGAAACAGTACAGAACCGTGAACAACCTGATGGGTTGGATTACATTCCTCATTGCGGCAACGGTTTATTGCCTGACCATTGAACCTACTGCCAGTTTTTGGGACTGCCCGGAGTTCATCACCACCGGCTATAAGCTGGAAGTGGGACACCCGCCCGGCGCACCGTTTTTCATGCTTGTAGCCAATTTGTTTTCGCAATTTGCCGGCGACGCTTCCACCGTTGCCCGCATGGTGAACTACATGAGTGCACTGATGAGCGCCGCATGTATCCTGTTCCTTTTCTGGAGCATCACGCACTTGGTGCGCAAACTCGTGGTGACGGACGAAAACAACATCACGCGCGGACAGCTTGTCACCGTCATGGGCAGCGGGCTGGTGGGCGCATTGGCTTATACGTTCAGCGACACATTCTGGTTCAGTGCCGTAGAGGGTGAGGTATATGCCTTCTCCTCGCTGTTTACCGCCGTCGTGTTCTGGCTGATTCTGAAGTGGGAAGACGTGGCCGACGAGCCTCATAGCGACCGTTGGCTGATTCTGATAGCCTACCTCACGGGACTTTCCATCGGCGTGCATCTGCTCAACCTGCTTTGCCTGCCTGCCATCGTGCTGGTGTATTACTACAAGAAAACGCCCGGTGCCGATGCGAAAGGCTCTCTGCTGGCCCTCGCAGCCTCGATGGTGCTGGTGGCTGCCGTGCTCTACGGCATCGTGCCCGGCATCGTGAAAGTGGGCGGATGGTTCGAGCTGCTTTTTGTCAACACGCTGGGCATGCCTTTCAACAGCGGTGTCATTGTGTACATCGTCCTGCTGGCGGCCGTCCTCATCTGGGGCATATACGAGAGCTACACCGAGGCGGACAAGACGCGGATGGCGCTCTCGTTCGTCCTTACCATCGGCATGCTGGGCATACCGTTCTACGGGCATGGCAGCAGTGCGGTGATTATCGGCGTGCTGGTCATCGCCGCGCTCTGGCTCTACCTCAACCCGAAGACGCAGGCACGCGTCAAGGAGAAATTCCGCGTTTCGGCACGCACGCTGAACACATCGCTGCTATGCACCATGCTGATTGTCATCGGCTACTCCTCGTATGCGCTGATTGTGATTCGCTCCACCGCCAACACGCCGATGGACCAGAACTCTCCCGAAGACATCTTCACGCTGGGCGAATATCTGGGACGCGAACAATACGGCACGCGCCCGTTGTTCTACGGTCCGGCCTTTTCGTCGCAGGTGGCGCTCGACGTGAAAAACGGTTATTGCGAACCGCGCGTCGAGACGCAAGGCACGAAGTTCATCCGTAAGGAGAAGGCCGCGCCCGACGAGAAGGACTCGTACATCGAGATTCCGGGGCGCATCGAGTACGAGTATGCGCAAAACATGCTCTTCCCCCGCATGTACAGCAGCCTGCACGCAAAACAATACCGTGCTTGGCAAGACATCAAGGGATACGACGTGCCCTACGACAAGTGCGGCAATATGGTGATGGTGAATATGCCCACGCAGTGGGAAAACATCAAGTTCTTCTTCTCCTACCAGCTCAACTGGATGTACTGGCGATACTTCATGTGGAACTTTGCCGGACGGCAGAACGACTTGCAGGGTAGCGGAGAGATAGAGCACGGCAACTGGATTACGGGCATCTCGTTCATAGACAATCTGCTGCTGGGCGACCAAACCCTGCTGCCGCAGGAGTTGCAGCAGAACAAAGGGCGCAACGTCTTCTTCTGCCTGCCGTTGTTGCTCGGCATCATCGGTTTGTTGTGGCAAGCCTATCGCGGTGAGAAAGGCATCCGCCAGTTCTGGGTGGTGTTCTTCCTCTTCTTCATGACCGGCATCGCCATTGTGCTCTACCTGAACCAGACACCGAGCCAGCCGCGCGAGCGCGACTACGCCTATGCCGGCTCGTTCTACGCCTTTGCCATCTGGATCGGTATGGGTGTGGCAGGGCTTGTGCACCTGCTCCGCCACTACACGAAGATGGGCGAACTCCCGGCCGGCGCCCTCGTTTCCGCAGTCTGCCTTCTTGTGCCCATACAGATGGCAAGCCAGACGTGGGACGACCACGACCGCAGCGACCGCTACATGGCCCGCGACTTCGGACAGAACTACCTGATGTCTCTTCAGGAGTCGGGCAACCCCGTCATCTACACCAACGGCGACAACGACACCTTCCCCCTGTGGTACAATCAGGAGACCGAAGGCTTCCGCACCGACGCCCGCACCTGCAACCTCTCTTACTTGCAGACCGACTGGTACATCGACCAGATGAAACGCCCGGCCTACGACAGCCCGTCGCTGCCCATCACTTGGGACCGCATGGAGTATGTGGAAGGCACCAACGAGTACATCCCCATACAGCCCGAATACAAAAAGAGCATCGACCAGCTCTATGCCGAAGCCGAAAAGCAGGCGCTGGGAGGCAACTCGGAAGCGTTGATAAACGTGAAGAAAGAGTTCGGAGAGAATCCTTATGAACTCAAGAACATCCTGAAACACTGGGTACGCTCGCCCAAGGACGACGAACTGAAAGTGATTCCTACGGACAGTATCGTCATCAAGGTGGACAAAGAAGCCGTGCGCCGCAGCGGCATGATGATTCCGGGCGACTCGATACCCGACTACATGCACATCTCCTTGAAAGGGAAGCGCGCACTCTACAAGAGCGAGCTGATGATGCTTGAGATGCTGAGCGAAGCCAACTGGGAACGCCCCATTTACATTGCAGTCAGCGTAGGTCAGGAAAACCAGTTGAATATGGACAACCACTTCATTCAGGAGGGTCTTGCCTACCGCTTCACTCCGTTCGACACCGACAAAACGGGTGTGAAGATAGACTCTGAGAAGATGTACGACAACCTGATGAACAAGTTCAAGTTCGGCGGCATCGACAAGCCGGGCATCTACATCGACGAGAACGCCATGCGCATGTGCTACTCGCACCGCCGCATCTTCTCCCAACTCATCCAACAGTTGATGCACGAAGGAAAGAAAGACAAAGCGAAAGCCGCGCTGGACTATGCCGAGAAGATGATTCCTGCCTACAACGTGCCATACGACTGGCAAAACGGAGCCATGCAGATGGCCGAGGCCTACTACCAACTGGGCGAAACCGCCAAGGCGGACGCAATAGTGAAAGCCCTTGCCGACAAGTCGATGGAATACATGACGTGGTACATGAGTCTGGACGACAACCGCTTCGCCATCTCCATCCGTGAGTTTGAATACCATTGGACCGTGCTCGATGCCGAGGTGAAGATAATGAAGCAATATAACTCCAAACTTGTCGACATCTATCAGCCTAAAGTGGAAGAACTATATAATATGTATGTAGAAAGGATGAAATGAGCGATAACCGCTATCACTGCTTATTGCTGAAAACTAACCGTTTATCGCTAACAACTAACCGCTAATCACGTGTTTATAGAGCAGCCTCCCGAATTTATTCGCAAGTTATATTCCGGCGCCATCTGGCGCATGGATCCTAACGAAAGAGCCGTTTATCTGACTTTCGACGACGGCCCTATACCCGAAGTGACCCCTTGGGTGCTCGATTTGCTGGACAAGCATGACATCAAAGCCACCTTCTTCATGGTGGGCGACAATATACGGAAATATCCCGATGAGTTCCGCATGGTGGTGGAACGCGAACATCGCATCGGCAACCACACGTTCAATCATATCCGTGGCTTTGAATATACGGCCGAGAAGTATCTGGGCAACACGGAGCAGGCGCGCATCTTCATGGAAATGGGCGGAGACATCAACTGCAATGTGGAGAAAGTGTTGTTTCCGTTGCTGTTCCGCCCTCCCCACGGACACATGTTCGCCGCTCAATACCTCAAGCTGAAACGCTCTTACAAGATTGTGATGTGGGATTTGGTGACCCGCGATTACAGTAAAAAGCTGCGCGGGCCCCAAGTGCTTGCCAATGTGATGAGATATGCGCGAAACGGTTCCATCATCACCTTTCATGATTCGCTGAAGTCGTGGTGCAACGGAAACCTGCAATACGCCTTGCCTCGTGCCATCGACTTCCTGAAAGAAGAGGGATACGAGTTCAAGGTGCTGTAATGCATAGGCTCTTTTATTTCACCTCCACTGCCAACGGGTTGCGTACCTTCTGTGCGAAGTCCGCCACGTAACGGTTCCAAGTGTCGGCAGTCTTGATGTCCGCTCTGCTCCAGGCAAATCCCCAATAATATACATAGTCTGCCCCCGGCTCATAGTCGCTGACGGCCAGTACGTGCCCGTAGGCACCGTTGCGCTGCTTCTTCTCCTCTTCGGGGAAGAGTGCGGTCTTGGCTTCTTTTACCATAGCAGGAAAAGCCGCTCCTATGAATATCTTGCCGTTGTCAGGTCCTGTGGTGGGATCTGCGTAAGTGATATAACCGTTTGCCGCATCTGCCACGACAGCACCGTCGGGTTCGTGCAGCACAATGCCCGTAACCACCGGCAAAGCCTCTTTCAGGTTGCTGTAAGAGACGGCGGTTTTATTCAGATGCGAACCGGCATCCAGTGTAATCAGGCGCGTTTCTATCACCGCGGTGTCGCTTCCGACGTTCAACGGGGTGAACTCCAGTTTCACCGTGAAACGCAACGGCCCGTTGTCCAGCACCTCATGCGTCTTGTAGCACCACGGATAAACGATGGTGTCGTTCACCATCAATGCGGCCACACCTGCTCCTAACGTAGGGCCTACCGCATAGCAGTCCATACCGAACCCGTGGTCGATGTGATAAGAGATGGAACGGCTCAACTCGTCGGCAGCCGTGGGGTCGGTTTTTCTCAGTTCGGCAATGTTGGCACGCACTTCTTTATTTACCTCTTTTTCGTAAAAGGTTTCCAAAACCGGTTCTGTGGTGTTGTACTTCGTAAACAGGTCGTAACCGAAACCGCGCTCGCCCCTTGCCTGCAAAGCAGGGCCGTAAGCACGGAAGGCCACTAAATCGTTTTCCCAAGCCATATCGTCCATACGTTCAGGATATTGCCGCCCGCAAGCCTTTACCTGCACATCGGTGGGAACGCCTGTCCGGATGGTATAGACGGTAGAGGCATTGGCTGCCACTGCAACGGGGAAGATAAGTGTTCCGTCGTAAGTCACCTGATAGGGCACTTGTTCTCCTTCGACATTCAGAACCACAATCTGTGCCGTGTCTGCCAGATTCAGCCGGGAGGATATTTCGGCCATAGACACCTCCACCATTTCGCCGGAGCGTTCCATTGCCAACGGATTGGTCACCGTAACGGTCACGGTCCGGCTTTCGCTGCATGCCCAGCAGCACCACACAGCCAGACATAATAAAAGGATTTTCTTCATGGATTGAATTGTTTATAAAAGTGAGCAGAGAACTCTTCTTTATGATGCTGACAAATAGAAGCCGTTTTGATTCCGTTCTCGGAAGGAAGCCGGAATAAAACCGAAACAGCCTCTAAAAGAAGCACGGGCCACCCGGAAGAACACGGTCTCTTTAAAAACAAAATCCGTGAAGTCCGTGTAACCCGTGCCTGAAAGAGAATCATAGAGGGCATCTTCGCACACCCCTGTTTTCGTTGTTATTTCGGTTGTTTGCCTATATAAGCCAGAATGCCGCCGTCTACATAGAGGATATGGCCGTTCACGGCGTTCGACGCTTCCGATGCGAGGAACACGGCAGGGCCTGTAAGCTCTTCCGGATCCAGCCAACGGCCTGCCGGCGTTTTGGCACAAATGAAAGAATCGAACGGATGGCGGCTTCCGTCGGCCTGCTTTTCGCGTAGCGGAGCAGTCTGCGGCGTGGCGATGTAGCCCGGTCCTATGCCGTTGCATTGGATGTTATACTCGCCGTATTCAGAGCAGATGTTGCGGGTAAGCATCTTCAAACCACCCTTGGCGGCAGCGTATGCCGACACGGTTTCACGTCCCAGTTCGGACATCATGGAGCAGATGTTGATGATTTTGCCGTGGCCTTTCTTCATCATGGCAGGCAATACGGCTTTCGACATGATGAACGGAGCGTTCAGGTCAATGTCGATGACGCGGCGGAAATCGGCAGCCTCCATCTCGTGCATGGGCACACGGCGAATGATTCCGGCATTGTTCACGAGGATGTCTACCGAACCTACCTCTTTCTCGATCCGGGCTATCATGGCCTGAACAGCCGGCTCGTCGGTTACGTCGCACACATAGCCATGCACCTTGAAGCCCTTTTCGGCATAGGCGGCCAAGCCTTTGTCTACCAACTCCTGATTGATGTCGTTGAAACAGATGGTTGCGCCTTGCTCCGCAAAAGCCGAAGCGATGGCAAAACCGATACCGTAAGAAGCACCTGTGACAAGGGCTACTTTACCTTCTAAAGAAAAATTCAAATACGGATTCATAACGTTAAATTATTAAGTTTAAGAATATAAGTTCAAAACGGTTCTGATGCTTTATTTCAGATCTGTAATCAGCGAGAAGTCCTGATCGGCATAGTCCAGATTCTCTCCTCCCATGCCCCAGATGAAGGTGTAGCTGTGTGTGGCGGCTGCCGAGTGGACAGACCATTCGGGAGAGAGCACCGCCTGCTCGTTTTTCATCCAGATGTGGCGCGTTTCATCTGTTTCGCCCATAAAGTGGCAGATGGCATGCTCTTCGGGCAGCTCGAAGTAGAAATAAGCCTCCATGCGTCGGCTGTGGACATGTGGCGGCATTGTATTCCACACGCTGCCCGGCGCCAGTTCGGTCATACCCATTTGCAACTGGCAGGTGGGCAGCACCTGATTGACCAGCATCTTGTTGATGTTGCGGTGGTTAGAGTCTTCCAAGGAACCCATCTCGGCAACGATGGCGTCTTTTTTCGTCACTTTCCTGTCCGGATAGTTACGATGTGCCGTCAGGGAGTTGAAATAGAACTTGGCGGGATGTGCGGCGTCGTTGCTTTCGAAACTTACTTCACGATTGCCCGAACCCAGATAGAGGGCCTCTTTGTAGTCCAGATTGAATACGGCATCGCCCGCTTTCACCACTCCCGGTCCGCCCACGTTGAAGATTCCCATCTCGCGGCGAGTCAGGAAGTAAGGCGCTTTAAGCGCGTCGATAGTTTCCAGATTCAACACTTCGCCCAGAGGCATGGCGCCTCCCGCTATCATACGGTCGTACATGGAATATACCATATTGACTTCGTTCGGAGAAAACACCTTTTCTATAAGGAAATCGCGTCGGATTCTTTTCGTATCATAGCTTTTAACATCATCGGGATGCGCGGCATAGCGGATTTCATAGTTTGTTTTCATGATTCTGCGACATTCTATAAGTTATGGATTCAACCATCAAGAGTACTTCGTTTGCGTACACGGTGCAAATGTAGCAAAAGAAAACGGAGAAGCACCATAAATTTGTACCAATTATGTAGCATTATCGTTCAAAGGGCTATTTCAGAAGAATGAGGATACCTATAAATGGGTATTCGATGGAGGCTGTACATACCTACTTGTACTTATTTTCAACTTGATCGATTAATTTTCTTATTCAGATGTGTTTGCAGGGATGTTAATAGTCTTTAACTTTGCAGCCTGAAAATAAAAGGCACGTATACACCGTGCTTGAAACAATAAAATATTATCAAAATGAGATTATTTAATTTAATTGTATGCTTAACTTGTTTGGCAACACTTTCTTTGCATGCGGAAGATGCCGATAAGAAAGTGAAGACAGATGCCAACATTGTAGGTCATGTCATCGAATCGGTTACGGGCGAACATGTTCCCGGAGTGAGTATTTTCATCAAAGGAACCACGATCGGAACCGTTTCCGATCATACAGGACACTATCGGTTGATGGATCTTCCGGTGGGAACCAAGACTATTGTGATGAAAGCCGTAGGTTATAAGACACAAGAACGGGAAGTGGTTTTGGAGAGAACCGTTACAAAGGAAGTCAACTTTATTCTCGAAGAAGATGTTGCTGTTTTGGATGCCGTGGTCGTTTCGGCCAACCGTACGGAGACAACCCGTCGTCTGGCGCCCACGTTGGTGAACGTCATTGACGGCAAGCTATTCAGCTCTTCCAACGCCAACAACCTCTCGCAGGGACTTGCTTTCCAGCCGGGTGTACGCGTGGAGAACAACTGCCAGAACTGCGGCTTCAATCAGGTGCGCATCAACGGTATGGACGGACGTTACACCCAGATTCTGATAGATTCCCGCCCCATATTCAGTGCGTTGGCGGGCGTATATGGTCTGGAGCAGATTCCGGTCAACATGATAGACCGTGTAGAGGTGGTTCGTGGAGGAGGTTCCGCCCTCTTCGGTTCTTCGGCCATTGCCGGTGTGCTGAACATCATCACCAAAGAGCCCACGCAGAACTCGTTTAGTCTGAATGAGTCATTGGGCTTCACCGGTATGAAGAGAATGGACAACAACCTTGCATTCAACGGTTCCATCGTGAGCGATGACCAGCGGACGGGCGCCATGTTCTTCGGACAGATGCGTACACGTAATCCGTGGGATAAAGACGGTGACGGCTTCTCTGAAATAGGTAAGATAGATTCCCGTTCGGCCGGTATTCATACATTCCTGCGTACGTCGGACTACAGCCGGTTGACAGCCGAGATACACGGTATTCAAGAGTTCCGTCGCGGTGGCGATCATCTGGATTGGCCGGAGCATGTGGCATCTGTGGCCGAACAGACCGACCACTCGATCTATAGCGGAAACCTGAAATACGACCTCCGTTCGGCCGACTCGAAACATCACTTTCAGGCCTATGTGTCGGGACAGATTGTGAATCGCAAGAGTTACTATGGCGGTATCGGTGCTTTGGATGGACTGGACGATACGGGCAATGAATATGGTAAGTTGGGATATCCCATTCCTAAAGAGTATTACGGTGAGAATGACGGTGTGACGAAAGGTCGTACTTACATGGGCGGTGTGCAATATTCATACGACTTCGACAAATTTCTTTTCATGCCGGCACAGGTATTATTCGGGGCCGAATACACGCGGGACATGCTGAAAGATAAAATGCCCATTCGCAGCTGGACACCGGCAAAGAACGAAGACGGCACGCTGGTGAAAGACAAGAACAGAAATCTTATTCCTCTCTATCCCGAAACAGACCAACGCATCAACAACTGGAGCCAGTTTGCTCAAGTGGAATGGAAGAATGCGAAATGGAGCCTCTTGTTGGGTGCCCGCTTGGACGAACACTCTGAAGTGGACAATCCTATTGTGAGCCCTCGTGCCACCCTGCGCTTCAATCCCACTAAAGACATCAACCTGCGCGCCACTTATGCCAAGGGATTCCGTGCCCCGCAAGTATTCGACGAAGACCTGCACGTGGCCGTAATCGGTGGTGAAGCCAAGAAGATCACCAATATCGATGGACTGAAGCCGGAGGTGAGCCACTCGTTCAGTATCAGTGCGGATACATATCACAGTTTCGGAGAATTTCATATCAACTTCTTGGCCGAAGGATTCTATACTCGTTTGAAAGACGTTTTCGGCGAGGAGGCACAGGCCGACCAGCATGACGGCATCAAACGTTACAACCGTGTCAATGGCGACGGCGCCAAAATATTCGGTGTGAACCTTGAAACCAGAATGGCCTATCGCCGCGTGCAGTTGCAGGCCGGATTTACGTTGGCTTCAAGCAAATACGACTCTCCTCAAGAGTGGGGCGAGCGTACGACGCTGACGTCGGGAGACCAACCCGAAGCGAACGGCTCGAACTTCCAAAAAGACGCAAAAGGAGAATTCGTGAACGAGGGACAGACCGACAGAGCCATGACCCGCACACCCAATGCTTACGGTTACTTCACCTTTGGGTGGAATCCCGTCAATCCGTTGAACATTGCGCTGACCGGTACTTTCACAGGACAGATGAAAGTGCCTCATGTCATCGAGTGGGGAGCCGGATCTGCCTTGTCGGACATTGCCGCCCTCGATGCCAAGAAACGTACAGCCGTGGCAGATGCTTCGGGCGCTGCTCCTCATTGGGACGAACTGGAGACTACGCCTTCCTTCTTCGATTTGGGCGCAAAGATTTCTTACGATTTCCGGTTGTTCACTGCTACCAAGTTGCAACTGTATGCCGGATTGACGAATATCTTCAACTCTTTCCAGAAAGATTTCGATCGCGGCGCCGGACGCGACAGTGGATATATCTACGGACCTACTCAGCCGCGCTCAATTTATGTAGGATGCAAATATAGCTTCTGATAGATTGCGAAGCTACGGATGTTTGAACTGAACTGCACACCCCGAAAGTTAGATAAAAACTTTTGGGGTGTGCTTTTATGAAGTACAGTTATGAACAACGACTTGTAATAGATGGTACGTCAAGTAAAGCAGGGTGAAGCCATCGCCCATTTATCTAAGGAGTATCATATCAATACCTGAGTACACGGTATAGACGGTTGCTTTTGCTAAAGATGAGGGGCAGCATCCTATCGGGCGGATATTTCCTGAATACATCGGTTTACAGCGATTAGTCAGAAGAGAGCCTTTTACGCCGAGCACCCTCCCCCCTGTTTTGACAGCCGCAAGCCTTTGTCGTGACAGCCACAAGTGTTTGAGCCATCAGACACAAACCTCTGGCGGGATAGGGTTAAATGTTTGATGACGAACTATATTAATAAGCAAATAAAATGAGAGCAAAAATTCCACCATAGGTTATTTTGTTTGATGGGTAGAAACGAATCCATCCACATAAGGTGCATCTGCCTTTATTACGGCAAATGCCTG
>Ga0129307_1000131_pt1 | contig 127084 bp, 112 predicted proteins | sample P1105metagenome_FD_94437 | JGI IMG/M metagenome (GOLD analysis project Ga0129307, IMG submission 94437) | Capybara group fecal microbial communities from Wisconsin, USA - P1105 metagenome | ecosystem: Host-associated > Mammals > Digestive system > Large intestine > Fecal | place: USA... | reverse complement strand
CCGCGATGGCCGTTCCGCCGTTACCTGCCCCGATTACTGCAATTGGCTTTCCCACGTGATTTCCTCCTTTGCTTTTAGCTCTCAGCGCTGCAGATCCTTCTGTGTCAGCAGACAGACGGTCTCGATATGCTCCGTCATCGGGAAGCAGTCAAACGGCCAGGCCTCCTGCATTTTGTAGTTCCAGCGTTTGAAGGTCTTAATATCGCGCGCGAGCGTCTCCGGATTGCAGGAAACGTACACGATCCGGTCCGGCTTCGCCTTCGCCGCGCTCTGTATAAACTCCTCGGAGCTTCCCGTCCGCGGCGGATCCATCATGATGACGTCGAGCTTCTTCCCCGACGCCGCGAGATCCGTGAGGAACGCGCCCGCGTCGTTCACGTAGAAGCTGATGTTCCCGATCCCGTTGGCCTTCGCGTTCGCCACGGCGTCCTTCACCGCGTCGCTGTTCAGCTCGACGCCGATGACCTCGCCCGCCTTCCTGCTCGCGACCATCCCGATGGTCCCGACTCCGCAGTAGGCGTCGAGGAGCGTCCCTTTCCCGGAGAGACCCGTCAGCTCTACTGCCTTCCGGTAAAGCTTTTCCGTCTGCTCCGGGTTCACCTGGTAGAAGGAGGACGGAGAAATACGGAACCTGAGCCCGCAAAGCTCATCCTCAATATAGCCGCGGCCGTACAGGACCTTGTTCCTGTTCCCGAGCACCATGCTGGTCCGGAGCGGGTTGACGTTCTGGACGATGGTCGTGATCTCCGGGCATTTCTGAAGGAGGGCCTTCGTGAAATTCCGGCTGCCCGGAAAGACCGGCGATGCGGTGACCATGATCACCATGACCTCCCCGGTCTTCCTGCCCGTCCTGACCATCACGTGGCGCAGGAGGCCGAAGGCCGTGTCCTCATCGTACGATTTGATCTTAAAGGACACGCAGAGCTCGCGGATCATGTGGATGATCCGGTCAGCCTTCTCATCCTGGATGAGGCAGCGGTCGATGTTCACGACCCGGTGGCTGTTCTTTTCATAAACGCCGGACACGAGCTTCCCGTTCCGGAAGCCGAAGGACGCGGTCACCTTGTTCCGGTAATGGAACGGATGCTCCGCGCCGGTGATCGGGAAGACCTCCCCGAACGGCTCCAGGAGCTTTCTCACCGCCCGCTCCTTCTTTTCAAGCTGCTCTTCGTACGGCACCTCGGAGTATATGCAGCCTCCGCATTTCTTTCTGTACGGGCAGTTCGCCTTTCTCTCACCCTTTCCGGGCAATGCTTCCTGTTTCGTTTTCAAGCCAGTCTCTCTCTTCCTCTGTAAGCTTCGGCCCGATCTTCTTAAAGACCAGGGCCTGGTATTCATTGTATCGTTCAAGATCCGTGTCTGTCATATAGTCCGTGTCAATAAGCTCCGGGTCCAGCGGCACGAGCGTCAGCGTCTCAAATTTCAGGAACCCGCGGAACCTCGGGTGCTCCGCGCAGAGGATCATGTTTTCGGTGCGGATCCCGTGATGTCCCTCAATGTACACGCCCGGCTCGTCGCTCGTGACCATGCCAGGGACGTACGGAACGTCGCGCTTCGGGTCCGCGGACGGCCGCATGCGCACCGAGACAGGCATCTCGTGGACGTTGTTGAAGAAGCCGACCCCGTGCCCGGTCCCATGGTTAAAGTCAAGGCCGTTCTCCCAGAGCGCCTTCCGAGCGAAGGTATCAAGATTCGTGCCCCGCACGCCGCGCGGGAACACCGCGTAAAGGAGCGAAAGCATGCCGCAGACTGTCAGCGTGTAGTTACGCCGCTCCTTCTTTGTGGTCCTTCCAAGGGCGATGGTCCTGGTCACGTCCGTCGTCCCGTCAAGGTACTGGGCGCCGGAGTCCACAAGGTACATGCCCTTCGCCTTCAGGACCTTCGCCGTCTTTTCCTCCGGCATGTAGTGGCACATGGCGGCATTGTCCGCGTAGGCGGAGATCGTCGGGAAGCTTAGGGAAACATACTTCGGATCCGCGGCCCGGAGACCGTCCAGGACGCGGGCGGCATCCACCTCCGTATAGCCCTTCGGGAAGCCCTCCTGCGCGAGGCGCTTCAGGTGGTAAATATATTTCGTCACGCAGACCCCGTCGCGGAGGTGGCTCGCCTTCATGCAGCGGATCTCGGCGGCGTTCTTTACGCACTTAAGGCGCGCTGCGGGACTCAGGGCATCGACCAGGGTGCAGGAGTCCTTAAGGCGGAGAAAGGTGTCATAGTTCGCGCCCGTCACGTCAAGGAGGATCCTCTTTCCCCTGATCTTATCAAGCGCCCCGCCGAAGACGTCATAGTCCGCCGTGGTGATGCCCTCCCCCCTTAAGTGTGTCCGCGCCTTCTCCGTCAGCGCCTGCTCCTGCACATAGAGCGTGCAGTCCTCCTCCGTGAGGATCAGATACGAAAGGAAAACGGGATTGCATTCGATGTCCGCGCCTCTCAGGTTCGTGATCCAGGCGGTCTCGTCAAGCGCCCCCGTAATGAACATGTCCGCGCCCTGCTTTTTCATCTCCGCGCGGAGGCGCGCAAGCTTCTCCGCGGCGCTCTCCCCCGCGTATTTCAGCTCGTGCACCATGAGCGGCGAAACGCTCCTTAACGGCCGGTCCTCCCAGATCTCCCCGGCAAGGTCCCTGTCCGTTTTAAGAGACGCGCCCTTTTTCGCAGCCGCGCGCTGCCAGACGATCCCCAGACGCGCGGAGACCAGGGGCGCGTAGAAGCCGAGCGCGCCGCCTTCCGTAAGCGCGGACGCTAAATACTCCGTGATCTGCGGGACGCCCGGCTCGCCCATCCTCATGAGGACGATGCCGGAGCCTGCAAGCTCCATTTCCGCCTGCACGAAATAACGGCCGTCTGTAAAAAGGCAGGCCTCCCTGTCCGTGACGACCACCGTGGAGGAATCGCCGGTAAAGCCGCTCAGGAAGCGGACCGTCTGGTCCGCCGCCCCGATATATTCGCTCCCGTGCGCGTCAGAGCAGGGCGAGACCCAGACCGTCACGCCTGCCTCCCGCATGCTCTCCCGCAGCCTTAAGATCGCTTCTCTCATCCTGGTCCTCCTTCTGCCCTGCCGCCCTTACGGTTTAATGAGCCCGAAATGCACGCAGGCATTCCATATGCCGTCGTCGCCGATCGCGGTGGTCACATAGTCCGCCGCGGCCTTCAGCTCCTCCCGCGCGTTCCCCATCGCGATCCCGGTACCGGCCTCGACCAGGATCTCGTAATCGTTCATGGAATCCCCGAACGCGTAGGTGTCCTTCAGGTCTACGCCGTAATACTCGCAGAGCCGCTTCAGGCCCTCCGCCTTGCTGTACCCGTTCTCTATGACGTCGGCCCCGTAATTCTGGCTGAACATGCGGAGCGTGACCTCCGGGAAATGCCGTTCCATCTCCTCGGCCTCCTCGTTGCTGCCGATGAAGGCGACGGTCCGGACGCCGATCTCCATCAGCTTTTCCGGGTCGCGGAACTGGCGCCCGCACACGCCCCAGCGGCGGATCTCCGCCTCTTCCACGCGCTCCGGATGGATGTAGTAGTCGTCATCCCCCACGGTGATCCCGAAGCCGACGTTGTGCGCGTAGGCGTAATCCATCATGCGCCGGAGAAGGTCCTTTTCAATATAATGCTCATAGAGGAGCTTTCCGTCGGCGATGACCTTGGACCCGTTCTGGTCGATCCTTGCGTCCGGCCGGACCAGGTCAAGATACTCGCGGCTGTAATAGCTGTCCATGTCCCTCCCGGTCGCCAGGACGATCACGCAGCCGTTCTCCCGCAGCTTTTCAAGCGCGCGGGCGGCGGAATCCGGGATCTTCAGGGTCTCATGGTCAAAAAGCGTTTTGTCAAAGTCAAAGCTGACGATCCGTTTCATGGTGTGCCTCCGGTGAACTTTGTCAGTGTTGTATCATTATAGCAGAGAAACAGGACTTTTGTACGGGAAGAGGTGAATTTCCATCTTTACTTTTCCCGCACTGTCTGTTATAATTTCATTTGCTTTGCGGGGCGTGGCTCAGTTTGGCTAGAGCGCACGGCTGGGGGCCGTGAGGCCGCAAGTTCGAATCTTGTCGCCCCGATTTTTTGGCTTAAAATAAGGGTTTCTTGGAATCTTAAGTGTAACAAAGGGTGTTACTTTTGTGTTACCGGAGGATTAAGATACCGAAACCCTTATTTGCCGTTGTGCATTTTCTACAATCTTTGTCTTTTGTTCGAGCGAACTTACGTCAAAGGTGTAGTATTTTTCATTGACCGCTTCGGTGTGGCCAAGAAGCGAAGCTGCGACTGTAGCTGAAACCCCACTACATCTCAGCTTTGAATTAAGCGTCCTGCGGAAAGCATGAATACCGCGCTCGGTGATCCCCATCATGCGGCAGCGGTTCTTAACGCAGGACGAAATGACAGGTGAATGAATGCGACCATTAGCGTCAGCGAACACCCACTCGCAAAAGAAGCCATGTGTGATCTCGGCTTTCTTGATACGCGCTAACAGGTCTTTAATCTCGGCGGTAAGCGGAAAGATTCTTTCCTTACCGTTCTTTGTGGTGTCTATAAAGTATTCCTTAGTGAGTCGGTCATACTTCTCAGATTTATCCACAATGATATATGAGTCGGTTATACTGTCCCACTTCAGCGCGGACAATTCACCAACTCTCATGCCGGTAAGTATCGCCATCTCAACTGCGTAAGCCGGAATATACTCAGGGTTCTTCTGATATCCTTCATAGAGGTTATCATAGAATTTCTTCATATCTTCCGGGCTGACTACCTTCCTGTCCATATCGATCTCGCGCTCGGTGCAGTATTTGTAAAAGTCCTTAGCGGCCATATGTTGCATAGGGTCTTTGCTTATATGACCGTTCACCAAGGCGCTGATCATGGTGTTATGAAGATAGCCGAACAGAGTCTTGGCCGCCTTCTTGCAGAGCCTCTTCCTATTAATAGTATTGATTAGAAAGAGCTTGATATCCTCTTCGTTCAGCTTTTGAATGTCCTGCTTTGTGAATTCAATCTCCTGTTCGAAGAAGCGCTTGAAGTCAGTCTCGTATCGCGAGATGGTTGAATGAGAAACTGTCTGATCCTGGACTGAGCGCCAGTGTTGATAGCAGTCGAGGAAAGTGCATGAGTTATGCGAGAAATAATATTCGGTTATCGCCCGCTCAAGATCCTCCTTATGTTTGCGCTTAATCTTCTTCAGCTTCCCATTAACTTTCACATGAGTCCACCAGTTGCCGTCACTTCCTAGCCATATGCTGTTTTTATGGTTCTTTAATGCCTCCTGTCTCTTTGCCATTTCAACTTGTTCTTGTAAGCACGACAGGCTAATTATACCATTGTCAACAGCATATTGCAAAAAGTCATCCTATCTCATATCGTCTTCTCCTCAAGTATTCTTTAAGCCTTTCTGGACAGTCTTCCTGCGGACTGCGGCTCTTCTTGTACATGTTCTCAATGCAGAAGAGCTCAGCCATGCAACCGTCACACCCATATGGTCTAATCTTTGAGAGATATTCTTTAGCTAGCAAATCATAAGCGTTCTTAATGTTCATGGCCGCTCCATTAAATACATCGTTGGTTCAGTCTTTTTGAAACCGCACTTCTCGTATACACGCATCGCCCTGTCGTTATCCGCTTTAACCCATAAGCAATTGCAACCATATTTTTCTGTCAGCATCTTTACAATTTCTGTGCCATAGCCCTTATTCTGATATGGTTCATAAATGACCAGCCTTGACAACATTTTAAAGCGGAGATTAACTTCGGCTTCTCCGATATGAACACCGTCCGCGTAAAGTGACAGTTCTTGATACAGCTCATTCTCTTTAATCTCAATCATCTATCTTCACCGCCTCGAAAACCTGACCATGTTTTATAAAATTAAGTAGCACTCTGTATTGCCAAGATATAAGGAATGACCGATGTAGCGTTTTTAAAGTGGAACCGAAGTGTACTATATAATATAGTGCGCTGCTCTGGTCGAACTCCGAAATAGAATTAAATTGCTTCCCCTGTTCATATTTCTTACGGCTCATCGTTAATCATCTCCGTCCCAACGAAATAGGCCGTCCTGCAATATGGGCATTTGAAAATATGATCATCCGCCTTTTGGTCGAATGACGCGCCACATTGATGGCACTGAATCTTTGTAAACGTAGGTCTGGCGTACAGACTTTTTATCAAGTCTTTCACATTTTCTATCGTAACAAAATCGGATTCAATCGATATAGTATCGGTAAAAGGGATTCCTTCAATGTACGGTGTTGTTACAGATACTCCCAACAGCAGTCCTCCTCATCAACGCGTTTATAATTCTGCTTCGAGCAGACAAGTATTTGTTCGCCATCTTCGTCAGCAGACATCGAGTGCGAACATGATAGGCAGTTTGGCATAATTAGCGCATCAAGCTCTTTCGGAACATCGATTATCAGTCTCATCTTTCCTCCGCTGGCTTTGGGTATGGTATCCAGGCTATCACTTTCGACTCATCATAGTAGAGAGAGAAACCGTATTCGTCACTCCATGACAGCCATCCGGGTCTATGTTCATTCCTATCTGTGTCAAACTCGTCATAGATGTCCATGCGAAAATATAGATCGCTCACTATTGTCAATCTATCGTCGAACTTAATCGTCACGATATATCGACCATCTTTCTTCGGCTGATGGTCACTGCAATATGTCCACTCCATTCGTCACCTCTTGAATTTTGTAATTGGGGCCCACGCTATAGCGCCGTCGTATAACCACTCACCGTCGACATCATCAATAATACGGTTGACGCGATACTCATCGTCATCGCTCACCGTCATGACTTCCTCGCCGTAATCTGGTAGGTGGTCACTGCATAGAGTCCAGTGTTGTACGGGTGGCAGCTGTTCTATCTTCTTACATGCAAGGTATATTCCTTGCCTAACAAGGTCTGCTGCCTCTGTTGGATCAATCGCCCGCTGATACTCATATAGTTCGAAGAGCGCTTCAAGTGCCGCCTGTCTACTTACCGCATCATCCGAGTTGATTACCGGTGGCGCTTCATTAATTGTCTGATATACATCGTCCTGTTTGTAGAGGCCGTCCTTACTTGTGGCTCCATGCACAAGTTTTCCGTTATTAATGTGATACCAATCTAAGTTTTCGAACGCTTCAATTAGCGATTCCTTATCAATTAGCTGTCTCATCATCTCTCCCCAGTGCGTTTAATCTATCGTAGACTTTGTCGAGTTCAGCACAGATTTCTTTGCTATCCTCGAATATCTGATAGAGATCCGCAAAGATTTCAAGCACATCTCGCTTATCAACTATACAGTCTGAACTGTTCGGAACTCCCGAATACTTCAACACTTCGATAGCCATATCAAGAGCAGTATTCCGTTCCCACTGCGTCACTGCCGCTTTTGGAATTTCAATTTTAACCTTCATGTCTTCGAGGACTTTCGCCGCTTCTTTTCGGCTTAAATTCTTCATACCCCGTCACCATCCTTTTCGTCCGCATAAGGCTTGGGAAGCGGCATCCATGCAAGCACTTTTTCCACCCTTCCACAATGTCCATATCCAGCATCCCAGTGACCATCTACCCACTCTCCATGTTCTGAATAGATGTCCTCATAACCATCAACGTGTTCATATTTGACCGTGACGTTATATTGTCCGTCTTTCTTCGGAAGTTCACGACTGCACGGAATCCACCCCGGCTGTGGATAGTTTTTATACTGATTCCACACATCGCATTCTCCGCACATTGCTCTAATATCTTCCCCCGGCTGTGCGGACGGCACTGTTGTCAATTTGTAAACGTCTTTAAACCATTGGTCAGAGCGGCCCTCATTATAACTTTTTCCAAATAGCCTTACTTTGTATCCTGGGTCTTTTCCAAGTGCATCTATTGCCGCCTGTCTGCTGATTAAGTCTGTCATCATGTTCTCCTAAACTTACATCCTGTACAATCAAACTCTTGACATACGGTGCATGGATTAAACTGCTCTGGCTGTGCGGATGGCAACTCATCAATATATTCCATAATCCCGTTATAATCATCTTTCGGCATATCGAGCGCATTTATGTATCCTTTGAAATCGTTTTTCCACGCGTCAATCGCAGCCTGTCTGGTCAGGTCATCCATTCCTTGGTACCTCATTCAATAATCAATCCCTAGCTTTTTGGACAGATCGAACAATTCATTACGACCAAATGACGTATAATCAATATCTATATACTGTGATGGCGATGGCATTTGGGACGGCAAGTATGTTGACACTGTGCCGTCAGGATAATATGAATTACATTATTGATAACTGGTATATGATCGTAGCGCTTCTCTGCATCATCGCGCTTACGGTAGTCAACGTCAAACAGTTCGCTGCCAAGCCGACTGAGGAACAGAAGGAAAAGGTCCGTCAATGGCTTCTGATTGCTGTGACTCAGTGCGAGGCTCAGCTCGGAAGCAAGACTGGTCAGCTTAAGCTTTCAATGTGCTATGATATGTTCGTGAACGCTTTTCCAGCGCTTGCCGCCATCATGCCGTTCAGTATGTTCTCCGCTCTCGTAGATGAGGCGCTCGAGAAGGTACGTCATATAATTGAAGATCAGCCACAGGTCCTTGAGATGATGGCTCGATAACGTGTTAAGGGAGTGTATCCAATTACGGACGCACTCCCTTATTTTTTACGATTGCATAGTACGCGTCGAGCTTATCGACGTATTCGTCCCATATGCGCTCAATATAACATTCTATCTTTCCGAATTCTATTTTTTCTGTCGAGTCTGGTTTAAGACCATATTTTTCCTCCATCCTTTTGACGATGTATTGCCATGTAATGCTGTAATCTGTCGTCATGCTTACAAGAAATTCTCCTTTCCTGTGTTACTTTTGTGTTACCATCAAAAAAGAATGGCTTAAATACGTGGTTTTTTGACCCGTCGGGGGCCGTGAGGCCGCAGGTTCAAATCCTGTCGCCCCGACGCAGAAAAGATCCGGAAACCGAAACGGTTTCCGGATCTTTTCTTTTACTGTAGCTTCATCCTCTGCCGCCCGCCTTCCCGCGGACCCACTTTACCGCGAGCGTCACGAAAAGCGGGATGCTCAGGTACCCGAACACGGGATAGACCATCCCGACCAGCGTACTGAAGCCGGCAAGGCTGAAAAGGAAGGAGACGGCCCCTGCCAGGACGAAAAACAGGACGCGGCGGTCCCGGACCCGGTCCGAACGGATGGAAAGCTGCGCGTACAGGGCAAGGACGCACCCCAGTGCGGAGCCGAACATCCCGGTCCCCATCATGACCCCGCAGATCGTCCCGACTGCCGGGTGCACCGTCCGGGCAAGAAAGGACATGGGCAGCTCGTCAAGCCCTGCCTCCGGGCAGGCCAGGAACGCGGCGATCATGCTGTACGCGAGCAGCATGAGGAACAGGGCGCCGAGCGGCAGCCCGCGCCGCATGGTCTTCCTGTCCGGGATATAGCGGGCAAGGGGCACGATCACGCTCAGGTTTCCGAAAAGGTTGTAGGCCGTATACGTGATGCAGCTTACCTGCCAGTTCGGGAGAAGCGCGGAGCCGCTGCCTGCCGCGGGGGCCAGCTGGAAGCCCGCGCGCCGGAGGACGATGAAGCCGATCACCGCAGTGCATACCGCGGCCGCGGGGACCAGGAGCGAGAACACCGTGACGAGGCTTTGAAGTCCGCAGAGCGCGGCGATGAGGACAAGCACTGTGAAAACCCCTCCGGCCGCGGCCGCGGGAAGCCCCGTCATATCCTTAAAAAGCGCCGAGGCGCCGGCGGTCATGATCACCGTGATCCCGAAGAGGAACAGCCACTGGAGCACATCCACCGCGAGGATCAGGGACCGGTTCTCTCCGACAGTGAGCAGGCGTCCCATCTCCTCCGAGCCCGTGCTCCGGATCGTATCGATCGCGGCGTAATTCAGGAACAGGCACAGGACGGAGACCACCGCGAAACCGGCGAAGCCGGCTGTTCCGAAGCACCCGAAAAAGGCCCAGATCTCCTGACCTGAGATGAAACCCGCCCCGATGAAGGAGCCGGCGTAGGAAAAAGCCAGCTGTATGACTGACAGGCGTTTCAAGGGCATCCTCCGTTCCAGAGGCCCGCGCTCCCGCGATACCTCTGTTCGTTATTTCAATACGTCCTTAAGGAAGCGGTCTGCGTTCCCGAAGGCGATCCGGTCGATCTCCTCCTCCGTGAAGCCGCCCCGTTTCATCGCGTCCCACAGAAGCTCCATGCTGCCGGGGGAGCTGACCTCCACCCTGCCGCTGATGCCGTCGAAATCCGTCCCGAGGGCGACCACGCCGGTCCCGCCGACATCTGCCGCGTGGCGCATGTGCCGGACGATGATCTCCGCCGTGCACACAGGGTCTTCGGAAGGATCAAGAAACGGCGGGTAGAAGTTCATCCCCATGATCCCGCCGTGCTCCGCGAGAATCCGGATCATCCTGTCCGTCAGGTTCCTCTGGTTCGGGGAAAGCGCGCGGCAGTCGGAATGCGACGCGAGGAACGGTCCCCTTACGATGTCCGCGACGTCATGGAAGCCGCCGTCGGAGAGGTGCGAGACGTCCACGATCATTCCGAGTGACGCCATCCGCTCCACGGTCTCCTTCCCGAACGGCTTAAGGCCCTTCCGCATGACCTCCGGGTCGCTGCTGTTCGGGAACCCTAAGCAGTTCTCGAAGTTCCAGGTGAGGGTGATAAGACGGACGTCACGCTCATAAAAATGATCGAGCATCTCATGCCGTCCGCCGATCGCGCGGCCGTCCTCCAGGGTGAGGAGCGCGGCGCTTTTTCCTTTCCCCACGGCTTCCAGGTACGAATCCCTTCCCCGGACCAGGCTTAAGACATCGCTGTGCGCCGCGACCGTATCAAGAAGCGTTTTCCTGGCCGTATCGAAATAGAGAAGGTCGTCCGGGATCCCTTCCGGCGGGAAGAATACCGCCGTGAACTGGACCGCGCCGCCGGCTTCGCGGAACCTGCGGAAATCGAACATGGTCTCCGGAAGGTCCCAGATATCCTTCCTGTCATGGAAAAACGCCCACTCGAGCGTGTCGCAGTGCATATCCGTGTATCGCATGGATCTCCCGTCCTTTCCCGTTTCGTACTCTGTTTGTCCGTGCAGAACTGTTTCGTGTCAGGAGGTAAAGGGACCGGAACACTTCACGGCAGACGGTGACGCTTGTACGAGGTTCCGCCGCGGCACCATATGCACCGCGCTCCGGCTTCCATCAACCCGGGGTCAGCCTCCGCGCGGGCAGGTGCCTTGCGGTACCTCGAGCGCGTCACATTGTCTGCCGTGAAGTGCCGTCCCTCTTCCTCCCGGTACATGCAGGTTTCCTGTACATTTGCAAAAAGGGCTGTCGCACTAAGGGAAAATGCAGACAATGTTCCCCAGGTGTCCGGAGCTTTTGCAGCGTCCGAACATAGGGGAACTTGTCTTCAAAAATGCCTTAGTGCGACAGCCCCGGCATTCTCCGGAAGCCTTCAGAAGCCGAGCTCCTCGTCGATAAAGACGACCTCTGCCGCCATGCCGTGTACAGGCTTTCTGTAGATCACGGCGACACGGTCCATCGCGTCCATACGCTTTTTCATTTCGTCTTCGGAAAGCTCCTCCCCGGCGGCATACCGGAGCACGTTCTTTCTCGTCGCGATCGTCTCAGCCCTCTCCAGGGCATCGGCGATCGTCGGCACGATCTTGTTCTTTCCGACAAGGAAGAACACCTGCTTTTTTCCGAACACCGTCGCGGCTACGCGGTTCCCGGTGCCGTCCACGTTCACGAGCTCGCCGGTCATGGCGGCCCCGTTCGCGCTGCAGAGATAGAACTCCGCGTCACGCGCGTGCTCGAACACCTTCGTGTCACCGGCGGCATTCCAGTGCCAGTACACGGACGCGCCCTGTGCGCCGAGCTTTTCGTAAAGCCCCATTTCCTTCACGGTCATGCAGCCGCCGATGCCGACGCTGCCCTTGCCGACGCGTGAAAGGATGTAAGCCGCGGCCTCTTCCTTCGTATCGAAAAACGATACCCCGAAGCCGTGCGCTTCAAAATTCTGTTTCAGAAGTTCGCGTTCCATGCCTGGTCCTCCTTTTCTTATTTAGAAGCTTTGACTGAGATCTTTACCTTCTCAAGATGCCAGATGTCACGGACATAGTCCTCGATGGTGCGGTCGGAGGAGAACTTGCCGGAGTTCGCGGTGTTCAGGATGCACATCTTTGCCCAGGCGTCCTCGTCCCTGTACGCGCGGTCGACCTTCTCGTGCGCCTCGCAGTACGCGCGGAAATCCTTCAGGATGAAGTAGGTATCCGCCTTGTCGGAGCTCTGCGTGTTGAGAAGGGAGTTGTAGATCTCGCGGAAGCGCTCCGGATCGTCCGGAGAATAGTATCCGTTGATCAGCTGCATGAGCACGCGGCGGATCTCCTGGTCGTTGTTGAAGATCTCCATGGGGTTGTAGCCGCCGTTCTGCTCGAAGTTGATGACCTCGTCCGCGGAAAGTCCGAAGATGAAGGCATTGTCCTCCCCGACCTCCTCGACGATCTCGATATTCGCGCCGTCCATGGTGCCCAGCGTGGGAGCGCCGTTCAGCATGAACTTCATGTTGCTGGTGCCGGACGCTTCCTTGGAAGCGGTAGAGATCTGCTCGGAGACGTCAGCCGCCGCAAAGATGATCTCCGCGTTGGAGACGCGGTAGTCCTCGATGAACACGACCTTGATCTTGCCGTTGATGGACTCGTCGTTGTTGATGACATCCGCCACGGAGTTGATCAGCTTGATGGTCATCTTCGCGCGGCGGTAGCCTGCGGCGGCCTTCGCGCCGAAGATGAAGGTGCGCGGGACGATGTCCATGTCCGGGTTGTCCTTCAGCTGGTTGTAGAGATACATGACGTGAAGGATGTTCATCAGCTGGCGCTTGTACTCGTGCAGGCGCTTGACCTGGATGTCGAAGATGGACCGCGGGTCCACGCTGATCCCGTTGTGCTCCTTGATGTACTTCGCGAGACGGATCTTGTTGCGGTACTTGATGTTCATGAACTCCTGCTGGCTCTGCTTGTCCCCCGCGAAGATCTCGAGCTTCTTCAGGGCCTTGAGGTCCGTGATCCACTCGTCGCCGATCTTCTTGGTGATCCAGTCAGCAAGCAGCGGGTTCCCGTGAAGGAGGAACCTTCTCTGGGTGATGCCGTTCGTCTTGTTGTTGAACTTCCCCGGATACATATCGTAGAAGTCCTTCAGCGTCTGCTTCTTCAGGATCTCGGTGTGGATCCTCGCGACGCCGTTGATGGAGAAGGCCGCGCAGCAGGCCATGAACGCCATGCGCACCTGTCCGTTGTGGATGATGGACATGCGGTCGATCTTGCCCTGGTCGCCCGGGAAGCTCTTCTGGATGTCCAGCACGAAGCGGCGGTTGATCTCCTCGACGATCTGGTAGATACGCGGAAGGAGCCTGGAGAAGAGCTCGATGGGCCACTTCTCGAGGGCCTCGGTCATGATGGTGTGGTTCGTGTACGCGCAGCACTTCGTGGTGACCTCCCACGCGTCGTTCCACTCAAGGCCTTCCTCGTCAAGAAGGATACGCATGAGCTCCGGGACAGCGACGGTCGGATGCGTGTCGTTCATCTGGAACACCACGTACTTCGGAAGCTCGCGGATATCGATATGGCGCTTCCTGAACTTCCGGATCGCCGTCTGGATGCTCGCGGAAATAAAGAAGTACTGCTGCTTCAGGCGGAGCTCCTTGCCGGAATAGTGGTTGTCGTTCGGATAGAGGACCTCGGTGATGTTCCTCGCGAGGTTCTGCTGCTCCACCGCGCGCTGGTAGTCGCCCTTGTCGAAGGAGTCAAGGCTGAAGGTGTTGACCGCCTCCGCGTCCCACATGCGGAGCGTGTTGACGACATTGTTCGCGTAGCCCGCGATCGGCATGTCGTACGGCACCGCGCGGACCGACTGGCACCCTTCCTGGTAGAAGTGCGGCCTGCCGTTCTCCATGCGCGTCTGGACGTAGCCTCCGAAGCGGACCTCGCAGGCGTACTCGTCGCGGCGGATCTCAAAGGGATAGCCGTACTTCAGCCACTCATCCGGGACCTCGATCTGGTATCCGTTCTCGATCTTCTGCTTGAACATGCCGTAATGATAACGGATGCCGCAGCCGTATGCCGGATATCCGAGCGTGGACAGGGAATCAAGGAAGCAGGCCGCGAGACGGCCGAGGCCGCCGTTCCCGAGCGCGGGATCCGGCTCCTCGTCCTCGATGTTCGCGAGGTCGTATCCGAGATCCGCAAGCGCCTCCTTCACGATCTTCTGCTCCTGAAGGGCAATGATGGTATTGCCGAGGGCGCGTCCCACAAGGAATTCCATGGACAGGTAGTAGACCTTCCTCACGCGGAGCTCGTCGTACGTGCTGTGCGTGGCGATCCAGTTGTCAATGACATCGTCCTTGACAGCGAGCGCTACCGCCTGGTAGACCTGCTGCGGCGTGGCGGTCTCGATCGTCTTTCTGTACATGAGCTTCAGGTTGTTCAGGATCTCAGCCTTCAGGGATTCCTTCGTTCTGTTTTTTCTTACAACTGCTGCCAAAATAATACCTCCAGATATAATGCGCGGCCTGTTTCAGCCGTTGACTTTCTTTACGCCGAACGTGACCTTCTCGCCGTTCAGGCTCCATTCCTTGACATAGCCCTCCGCGGTGCCGGATACGAACTGGTCCGCAAGGACGTTCTTTCCGATCAGATCGCTGTTCTTTCCGATGATGCCGAGGACCTTCTCACTGCCGGAAGCGCTGAGGACGATGTGGTCCATGACCTCGAAGCCTGCCTCCTTGCGCATGGTCTGGACCTTGGAGATGACCTCTCTCACAAAGCCCTCCTCGATCAGACCATCCGTGAGGAGCGTATCGAGGACCACGGTGACGGTGTTGTCCGCCTCTGTGACGAAGCGGTCGGACTTCCCGGTATCGATCAGGAGATCCGCCTCGGTCAGCTCGACCGGCGTTCCGTCGAATTCCATGTGCAGGGCCCCGGTCTCCTTCAGCTCCTTCATGGCCGCCTGGCCGTCAAGGTTCTGCAGCGCGGTGCGGATGCTGTTCAGAAGCTTTCCGTACTTCGGACCGACTGTGCGCATCTGCGGCTTGAAGGTGTAGCTTACGAACTGGTCGGCGTCGTCGGTAAACTCGCAGGACTTGACGTTCAGCTCGTCCTTGATGATATCCGTGTAGTAGCCGGAAAGTGCGTGCGGCGCCTTGACGTACATCGCTGCAAGCGGCTGGCGGTTCTTAAGGCCGGAGTTGTTTCTCGCGGCGCGGCCCATGACGACGATCTTCAGGGCCTCGTCCATGCTGTCCTCGAGCTCCTTGTCGATCCAGGACTCGTTCACCTCCGGGAAGCTGCAGAGATGGATGCTCTCCTTCGCCTTCGGATCCACGGTGCGGACCATGTTCTGGTAGATCTCCTCCGCCATGAACGGGATCATGGGAGCCGCCGCCCTGCAGATCGTGTCGAGCGCGGTGTACAGCGTCATGTAGGCGTTGATCTTGTCCTGCTCCATGCCCTTCGCCCAGAAGCGGTCGCGGCAGCGGCGGACATACCAGTTGGACATGTCGTCGACAAAATCCTGGAGCACGCGCGCCGTCTCGGGGATGCGGTAGTTGGCGAGGTTGTCGTCCACCGCCTTCACGGTGCTGGACAGCCTGGAAAGGAGCCAGCGGTCCATGACCGGCAGGGACGCGTAGTCAAGCGTATACTTCGTCGGGTCAAAGCTGTCGATATCCGCGTAGAGCACATAGAACGCGTAGGTGTTCCAGAGCGTTCCCATGAACTTCCTCTGTCCCTCGCGTACGGCCTTGTCGGAGAACCTGCTCGGAAGCCACGGCGCGCCGTTCGAATAGAAGTACCAGCGGATCGCGTCCGCGCCGTGCGCCCTGAGGGCGTCGAACGGGTCGACGGCATTGCCCTTGGACTTGGACATCTTCTGGCCGTTCTCATCCTGCACGTGTCCGAGGACGATGACGTTCTTGAACGGCGAGCAGTTGAACAGCAGGGTGGAGATCGCCATCAGGGAGTAGAACCAGCCTCTCGTCTGGTCCACCGCCTCCGAGATGAAGTCCGCCGGGAACCGGCTCTCAAAGAGCTCCTTGTTCTCGAAGGGATAATGATACTGCGCGAACGGCATGGCGCCGGAGTCGAACCAGCAGTCGATGACCTCCGGCACGCGGTGCATCTCCTTGCCGCAGTCCGGGCATTTGATCGTCACCGCGTCGACGTACGGGCGGTGAAGCTCGATCTCCTCCGGGCAGTTGTCGGAGAGCTTCTTCAGCTCCTCCTTGCTGCCGACCGAGATCTGCTTTCCGCAGGAGCAGGTCCAGATGTTCAGCGGAGTGCCCCAGTAGCGGTTTCTGGAAAGGCCCCAGTCCTGCACGTTCTCGAGCCAGGAGCCGAAGCGGCCGCTGCCCATGGACGGCGGGATCCAGTTGACCGTATTGTTGTTCCTGATGAGGTCGTCGCGGACGGCGGTCATCTTGATGAACCAGGTGCTGCGCGCGTAGTAAAGGAGCGGCGTGTCGCAGCGCCAGCAGTACGGATAGTCATGCGTAAAGTAGGGCGCGTCGAACAGGAGGCCTCTCTCCTCGAGGTCGACCAGGACCTTCGGGTCCGCGTCCTTCACGAAAAGCCCGGCGAAGGGGGTATCGTCCGTCATGCAGCCCTTCTCGTCGACACGCTGGATGAACGGCATGCCGTACTTCGCGCCGACGCGGTTGTCGTCCTCACCGAAGGCTCTCGCGATATGGACGATGCCGGTACCGTCTTCGGTGGTGACGTACGGGTCGCACATCACATACCAGCCCTTCTCCTTCGGGGCCGGGACCACCGGGTAAAGCGGCTCGTACTCTTTGAATTCGAGATCGGAGCCCTTCATGGTGTCAATGACCTCGGCGTCCGCGCCGAGTACCTTTTCGACGAGCGCCTCTGCCATATAGTAGGTGTATCCGCCGGCCTTCACCTTCACGTAATCGAGGTCCGCGTTCACGCAGAGGCCGATGTTGGACGGAAGGGTCCAGGGAGTCGTGGTCCACGCGAGGAAGTAGGCGTCCTCGCCCTTCACCTTGAAGCGGACCGTCGCGGAGCGCTCCTTGACGTTCTTGTAGCCCTGCGCCACCTCGTGGGAGGAAAGCGGGGTCCCGCAGCGCGGGCAGTACGGGACGACCTTGAAGCCCTGATAGAGGAGCCCCTTGTCCCAGATCTGCTTTAACGCCCACCACTCGGACTCGATGAAATCATCGTGGTAGGTGACGTACGGGTCGTCCATGTCGGCCCAGAAGCCGACCGTGCGGGAGAAGTCCTCCCACATGCCCTCGTATTTCCAGACGCTCTCCTTGCACTTCGCGATGAACGGCTCCAGGCCGTACTGCTCGATCTGCTCCTTGCCGTCAAGGCCGAGCTGCTTCTCGACCTCGATCTCGACCGGCAGGCCGTGGGTGTCCCAGCCGGCCTTTCTCGGGACCTGGTAGCCCTTCATGGTGCGGTAGCGCGGGATCATGTCCTTGATGACGCGCGTAAGGACGTGGCCGATGTGCGGCTTTCCGTTCGCCGTGGGCGGACCGTCGTAGAACATGTACGTGGGGCTGTCCTTCCGATCCTCGATGGATTTCTCGAAGATCTTCTGGTCTGCCCAGAACTTCTCGACTTCCTTTTCCCTTTCGACGAAATTGAGGTCTGTGGGTACTTTCTTGTACATTTCCTCTCTCCTTTTCGATGGGCGGAAACATTTTCTTCCCGCCGGGGCTTTGTATACAGAAAGAGCTCCCGTCCTTCAGGACGGAAGCCCGAAAAGCTTTCGCTGTACCACCTGCATACTGACATATGTGTTCCCTGTAACGTGGGAAAAACGGTATCCCTTACTGATCCCCCGCGGGCGATGTTCCGGGATACGGCTCGGAAGTGATCTTCAGCTGCGTCTACTGGTACCGGGCTTCCACCGCCCCCGGCTCGCTGTGCCGTTCCCCGCAGTCTACTGTCTTCGTCAAAGCCTATAACATTAAACCCTAATATTATATACAACAGGCAGCGGGATGTCAATAAAAAGAAGCAGGCCCGCCGGCTCCGGAGCTGCGGAGCGCAGCGGGTGCTTCCTTACAGATAAGTCTCAGTAATCGTCGTCGTAGTCGTCGTCGACGGTCTCATCGTCAGCATCGACCTCTGGGACGTATTCGACGCCCATCTCGGCGGCGATGGACGCGTTCTCCGCGTCCTCGCGGGAGGCGTCGAGGGAGCGCTGCTTCGCGCTCTTATAGACCTTTGACGCGTGCAGGTAGGTCTGCTCCGGGGTCTCCGCCTGCGTCTGCTGGACGGGCTGCGTCCAGAGCTCCATCGACGCGGCCGCGGTCTCAGGCTGTGTTTCCGGCGGCGCGGTCTCCGGCGGCGCCGTTTCGGGCGGCGCGGTCTCGGGTGCCGCGGTCTCCGGCGGAGCGGTCTCCGGCGGCGGAGCCTCCGCCGTCTGCGGTGCCTGCGTCGCGGGCGGCGCAGTCTCCTTCCTATTCGCCTTCGTCTCCTCCGGCTCCGGCTCCGGGCCCCGGCTGATCCAGAGCTCCACCGGGCTGCCCTTCACGAGCGCTTCGCCCTCGCTTACGCTGAGCCTGGATACCCTGCCCTCCGCCACGGAGGCGTATTCCTTCTTCGTGCTCACCTCGAACCCGAGGTCCGTAAGCGTTTTGACAGCCTCGTCCTCCGTCATGGTCGCGCGGATCCCGTACGGGACCTGGACCATTTCCGGTCCCTTGCTGACCCTGACACGGACGGTGCTGCCCCGTTCAAGCTCCGTTCCCGCCTGCTCGTCCTGTGAGATCACGGTATCCGCGGGCACCTCCGCGTCATAGACATATTCCGCCGCGATGAAAAGACTCTCCTTCATACAGAGCTCTCCAGCCTCCTGGAAGGTCTTTCCGGAAAGCTCCGGGACGACGCACGGCACCATGGCCTCCCCGGCGGCAGCTGCCGCTGCGGTCTCCTCAACGGGCTCCTCCTTCACAGCCTCCAGGCGCACGGTCGAGCCCTTGACCGCGGTGGTTCCGGCCCCGGCGCTCTGTGTGACGACGGTCCCCGGCGCAAAGCCGGGCGCGGAGACGAGCTCATGCTCCACCTTGAAGCCTGCGTCCTCAAGCAGGGCCTGCGCCGCGGAAAGCTCCATCCCCTGTACGGACGGGACCTGGACCTTCTCCCTGCCGCGGCTCAGCTCCACGCCGACCTCCGAGCCCCTCTTCACGAGGGTCCCTACCTTCACGTCCTGCCCGACCACGCTCCCCTCCGGGATGACCGCCGAAAAGCTGGTCGAGGAGGCGAGCACCGTGACGCCGGCGTTCCTGCCGGACCGCACCGCCTCCGTCTCCGCGAGGTTTACGAGATTCGGGACGCTCGCGTAGCCGGCCGGGATCTTCCACGGGCCCATTCCGGTCCGGGGACCGATCAGTGCCGCCACGAGCATGCAGAGCGCAAGCGCCGCGCCGATCCCGATCGCGGCCACGGCCTTCATGGAGATCCGGCCGGTATCCTGCGTCCGGTCGGTGATCTCCCTCTTTCTGACCGTGTCCGCCAGGAGCTCCTCTTCAAATTCCTCCATGGTCCGGGTCCGGTCCTCGATCGCGACGTTCAGCGCGTTCATGAGGGCCGTCTCCATCCCCTCGGGGATCTGGATCCCCAGGGCGGAGGGCGGCTGCAGCGTATCCCTCACGGAGCGCTCCAGCGCGTCGTCAGGCGTGATGCCGGTCAGCATCTTGTAGAAGGTCGCCGCGAGCGCGTACACGTCCGTCCAGGTGCCCTGGTCCCCGCGGCTCCTGTACTGCTCCTCCGGGGAATAGCCGGGCTTCACGATCACGGAAAGACTCTTGGAATGGCTGGAGGTGGCGTAGCGCGCCGCCCCGAAATCCAGGATCTTGACCGTCCCGTCCTTCAGGATATAGATATTGTCCGGGGAAATGTCCCTGTGGAGGAGCCCGGTCCTGTGGACCTCCTTCATCCCCGCGATCACCTGCATGACCACGTGGAGCGCGAGATCCAGCGGCATGCGCCCGTTCTGCGCCATCAGCTCCTTGACGGACTGGCCGTCCAGAAGCTCCATGATGATGTACGCGGTGTTGTTCTCCTCGAACGTGTCGTAGATATGGACCACGTTCGGGGCGTTCTGCACCTTTGCGAGGCGTCTCGCCTCGTCCAGGACCTTCTCCCTGCCGATCCGGAACTGCTCCTCCCGGTCACCCGTATAGACCGTGAGCGTCTGCGCGTTCGGCATGCGGGTGGCAAACTCGCCCGGAAGATACTCCTTCACCGCGATCCGCTTCTCGAGGACCGGGTCGTATCCGATATACGTCACGCCGAAGCCGCCGTGCCCCAGGACCCGCCCGACGATATACCGCTTCGCGAGGATGGAGCCCGGGACCATATGGATCGGCTCGTCCGGGGGCGCGTTGAACACGGTCCCGCAATACGGGCATATATTGAATTTTTCATCATAGAGCTTCATGCAGCCCATACACCGCCTGGCCATACTTCCCCCGTTCAGAACCGAAGACCGGAAATACTGTCGCGGATCCCTGAAAGCTCCGGGTTGATCCGCAGGTACTCCCGGAACATCTCTTTATGAAGCGGCAGCCCCCTCCGCTCCTGGAGGTCCATGTACTGCTGGTCCTCCGCGGTAAGGAGATGGTAGACGAGCCGGATCCCGGCCCTCCTGTCCGCCTCCGTTCCCGCCGCGCTGACGCTCCAGAGCTCCGTAAAGCGTCCGTTCAGCTTCATCCCGCTGACTGCGGTCACGCTGTAGAGCCCCGCCATCCTGTCCTGCACGGTCTCGTACGCGTCGGTATCGGAAAGCCAGAACGCAGCGTGTCCCTCCGTGAGCGCTGCCCGCAGGGCAGCGTCGTTCTTGTCGGGGTCCGCGTTCTGCGCGATCTCCTCCTCGTCGAGGAAGAAATCCCCCGCCTCCCCGCTTCCGGAGGGGACCTCATAGAAGGACGCCCAGAGCTCCTGCGCCGCTGGATCCGCCGCGGCGGTCCCTCCGGCGAGAAATTCCTGAAGCGCGTCCTTTCCGGAAACCTTTTCCGGCGCGCCGGGAAGGATCGCCGTGTCCGCGTAGACCACGGGGACCGCGAAGCCGGTCGGCATGCGCAGGTGTCCCGGGAACAGCCTGTCATAATCTGAAAGGAAATAGTAATCCGAATACCACTTCCTGTCCTTTAAAAAGCCGTAGGCGTCGTCAAGCGGCTGGAGGCCGCCCTCGTACGAAGCGTCCAGGCCGGAGCTTTCAAAGACGGTGGGCACCTGCCCCGTTTCAAAGGCCGTGCGGATCCTGTCCGCGTACTCAGCCTCCGGGACCGGCACGCAGACCACCTCGACCTCCGGGCAGCTCTCCCGGAAGCCCTCCACCAGGCGCTCCGGGTCCGAGCCCTCGCGCGCGGGATACCAGAAGGTGATATGCGCAGGCTCCAGATGCAGGGCCGCGCGCCGCAGGAAAAACCGGAACAGGCTGAAGCCGCCGACCAGGAGGATGATGATCCCCGCGCCGCCGAGAAGGAAGAAACGGCGGTGCCGCCGGTGCCTGAGCTCCCCCTCCGCGTCGCGGACCGGACCCGCGCTGCGGATCGCGGCGGCGAACTCGTCCACCGTCCGGTACCGGAGCTCCGGGTCTATGGCCATGGCGCGCATGATCGCGTTGCTGACCCCCTTCGGGATCTCCGGGTTTATGCTGTCCGGCGCGGGCAGCTCGTCCCTGATCACGCGGTTCACCGACTCGTCGGGCTTCCGCCCCGTGACGGCCTTATAGAACATGGCGCCCGCGGCGTAGACATCCGTCCACGGCCCCTGCACGCTTTTCGAGCGGTACTGCTCCGGCGGCGTGTAGCCCGGCTTCAGGATGATGGACCTGGTCGTCTCCTTTTCCGTATCCGAAAACCTGGCCGCGCCGAAATCGATCAGCTTGACCTGGCCGCTGTTCGTGATGAAGACGTTGTCGGGGCTCACGTCACGGTGGATGATCCCGTGCGCGTGGAGCTCCTTCAGCGCGTTCAGCACGGAAAGCGTGACCTCCTCCGCAGTCCCGTACGGGACGCCGCCCGGATTCGAGGCGATAAAATCGCGGAAAGAAACGCCGTCCAGATACTCCATCACGATATACGCAGTCCCGTTTTCCTCAAAGAAATCGTAGACGTGCACGATATTCGGATGGGCGCTGAACAGCGCCATGCTGCGGGCCTCGGACAGGAACCTCGCCTTTCCGGCAAGGAACTCCTCCCCTCTCTGCCCCTTATACATAATGACCTTCGGATTTCCGGGAACGCGGTTCACGATCCCGTTCGCGCTCGGATAATACTCCTTGACCGCGCACACCTGCTGGAGACGCGTGTCGAACGCGCGGTAGGTGATGCCGAAGCCGCCGACGCCCGCCGCGGTCCCGACCATATAGCGGCCCCCGCCGAGGACCGTTCCAGGATAAAGCTGGAACGGCTCCTCGGGCAGGCTTCCGCGGACATACCCGCAGTGCGGGCATATCTGATAGCTCCCGTCATACTCCTTCATGCAGTTCAGACACCGCATGCGTTTCCCCCTTAAGCCCCCTGTCCCCGCCGGAGCTTCCTGAGTCCTCCGGCAGGGGCATTTTCCATGTAGTTCAGTTCTTGTTGTACTGTTTGCAGAGCTCGTTCATGTTTCTGAGCACCATGTAGGTCGCGTAGAAGTAGCCTACGCCGCAGCTCATCGCGCCGACCAGTGTCCAGACGAGGTACGACGTACCGTTCTCGCTGAAGCGGAGACCGTAGCGCGGCGCGTTCTCCTGCATGCGGTTGCACAGATTGTACCACCAGAAATATGCGTAGAAGCCGCAGGTGATGAACGTGAAGCAGAAATACTTGAGAAGGCCGGGCGTTTCCTTCCCGTCCCCCTCGCAGAGGATGTTGACGTCCTGCGCGAGCTTATAGATAAAGTAGAGATTGTAGAAGCTGCAGGTCAGAAGGTTCAGCACGATCAGCAGAAGAAGCGAACGGTCGGTCTTCAGCGGCCCGAGCCCGCCGTTGCCCGGAGGCAGGTTCAGCGGATCGGTATTTGCGGAGGCGTATGCCGGAGCAGCCTGCCGCTGCGCGCCGCCTGCGTTCGCCTGTCTCTGGCCGGCTGCCTGCGCCTTCGCGGCTGAAGCAGCGGAACGCTCCGCGGCGGAAGAGCTCACGTCGTCCTTGAAGCCGTTCAGTGCGCCGCTGACGACGTCGCCCATGCTCTCACCGGCGACACCCTCCAGCACGCTCATCTTATTCACGGACATGATGATGTACATGCCGCCCACGGCGACAAGCAGGGCGATGACATCCCTGAGAAGCCATACCGCGCTCCCGTGCCAGCTGCCGGACACGATGTGGATGACCAGGTACCTTAAAAGATCGACGCAGAGAAGCACGCCGCAGACGATGACGAGCGTGATATAGAAGGACCTTGCCTTACTGTTCTTCCAGGAGGCGAACATGTAGAAAAGGACCCCCGCTGCGCCTGCCAGGCAGACAAGCCTTAACAGGGCCAGAAGGAAGAACAGGAGCCTTGAGACCACATGGCCGAAGCCGCGCGCGGAAAAAATGCTCCCGAGGTTTGAGAACACGCCGCCCAGAGACATCAGGGCAAAGATCGCGAAAACGATGCCCATGATGATCGCGAAGATCTTCACCGCGCCCGCGCCAGGCTGCGCTCCCTCGGCGCTTTGCTGCGCCTGCGGCGGTCTCTGCGCCGGCGGCGCCTGGGCCGCGCGTCCCTGATAGCCGCTTCCGGCGGTCCTCCTTTCCGCGCCCTGTCCCTGCGGGGCGCGGTTCTGTGCCTGCTGCGCCTGCTGTGCCTGCGAAGCGCTCTGCGCGGATGCGTTCCGGGCAGGCTGCCCCTGTGCCGGGCTGACCTTCGGTGCCGGTGCCGGAGCCGGGGCCGGCGCCGCGGCCTGCACCCGGGAACCGGGTCTCATCTTTTCAATTTCCTCCGGCGTAAAAACATGGCCGCATTTCCAGCAGTATCTCGGATCAGCTTCGATATTCGCGCCGCACTGGGTACAAAACATTCCTGTTTCCTCCTTAATAATATAGATCTTTCTTTATAACACGGGCCGGCCGTGAAGCACCAGCTCCCTGAGCCGGAAAAGGATCCTGAAGACAAGGCCCTCCTCCGGCCGGAAATACACGATCCCGCTCTTTCCTCCCGCAAGCCGGAAAAGCCACACGCCAAGCATGAGGACGATGCCGGCCCCGGAAAGGGCCCTGAACAGCCGGTCCGGGATATGCCTTCTGGCAGGCACCAGGACGGCCGCGGCAAGCGGCATGAGAAACAGCGGGTGGACGGAAAACGCGCCCGCGGGGTCTCCCGCCAGCACCATGTGCCAGGCGCGGCTCATGCCGCAGCCCGCGCAGGAAAGCCCGAAAAACAGCCGGAACGGACAGGTCGTGATGCCTGCCAGGTCGGCGAGGAGATAAAAGAGAAGGACTCCCGTCACTGCTGCGATCTCCGCAAAGCCTTTGCGTTTCATACCGTCCTTCCTGCCGTCCTCTCTCAGGCTGTCCCATGAAGAAAAGGCAGGCGCAGTTCCCTGCCCTGCCCTTTCTTCAGCTTATTCAGGATCCGTTCCCGGATCAGTCTTCATCGTCATAGTAATCGTCGTAGCTGTAGTCGTAGTCCTCATCTACATCGTCGACTTCGTTCGACGGGACATAGAGGCCGGATTCCACCTTGGAGATGTAGGTCGCGATCTCGCCATCCGTGACCAGGTCCTTAAGGCTGGATTTCACGAAGCTTTCCCACTGGCTCTTCTTCGCCGTGCGCCTGGAGGCGTTGCTGGTCTGCATGGACTTCCTGTACTTCACGTAGTACTCGTCCATGATCTCGACTGCCCTCTCCGCGACGACGGACTCATCGAATTCCTTCTGGAGCTGCTGCTCGTAGCCCTCCTTATAGAGGTTCCAGGTATCGCTGAAGCCCGTGTTCTTCGTGGTCGTCGTCTGATAGTACATGACGCCGTCGTCCATGAACTTGTACTTCTTGCCCTCGCCGGCATTCAGCTCCGTGTTCCTGTAGATCGCGCCGGTGTTGTCGGTGCAGTAGGCGTACTGGTCTTCTCCGGAATACAGGAAGAAGATCCCCATGTCCATGGCGCCGCTGTCCTTGAAGTGGTAACGCTTGCCTCCCTCGTCGAACCAGCCCACCTTGATGTTTCCGCCGTTGGCGGGATCAAGATAATACCACTGGCCGGCATCCTGCTTCCAGCCGAACGCCTGCACGCCCGACGGCTCGAAGAACTTCCAGCCGTAGTTCACGTACTGCCATCCGGTCTTCATGTATCCGTCGGCTCCGAAGCAGTAGTTCGCACCGTCGACCTCCTTGATGCCGTTCATGAGGTATGAACCGTCGTCGTTCTGGTACCAGTAGCCGCCGGCGTCGTTCTTCCACGTCCCTGCCCAGACCGTGGAAACACACAGCGCGGAGACCGCCGCAGCCGCGGCAAGAGTTTTCATGATCTTTCTCATAAGAGTGTCCTCCTTTTCGTGCCTTGCTGATTCCATTATAGTCCTTTTCATGCCTTGCTGATTCTATTATATTCTGAAAAAGACCTGCATTTATTTTACGTTTTTGAATATTCCCTGTCTTAATTCTTAAGTATTCGCGTCCCTGAGCCACTCAGGAATATCGTCGGCCCCTCCCGCGGGCTGCGCAGGCGGCGGCGCGGCCTCGGTCTGCGGCGGTGGCGGCGGCGCCTCGGTCTGCGGCGGCGGCGGTGCCTCCGTCTGCGGCGGCTGCGTCTGCGGCGGCTGCGTCTGCGGCGGCTGTGTCTGCTGCGGCTGCGGCGCCTCGGTCTGCGGCGGCTGTGTCTGCTGCGGCTTTGTCTCCTTCGGCCTCGGTCCGCGGCTTATGACAAGGACCACCTCGCTGCCCTTCTCCTGGGCGCCGGTCAGGCTCTGGCTTATGACGTTGCCCTCCTTGACCGTTTCGCTGTACTGCCTCTCGCCCGTCACGGGGACGAACCCGGCAGCCTCAAGCATTTCGGCTGCCTCGCTCTCCGTATACTGGTTGATGACATCCGGGACCTGGACCTTCTCGATACCGTCGCTGATCGTGAGGGTGATCATGGAGTTCTTCGCAAGCTCCCCGCCGGCAGGCTGGTCCATCGCGATGATCCTGTCCTTATTGTCGTTGGTGTCCTCATAGGTGTGCCGGAAGGTGACCTGGAAGGAACCGGAGAGCAGTTCTCTCGCCTCGTCCTCCGTCATGCCCATGACGTCCGGGACCTCGATCATCTCTGTCGTATCGACCTCTTCCTGGCCCTGGCCCTCGTCCTTGACGACCATGATCGTGACGGTGCTTCCCTTGTCGATATTCAGGCCCTGCTCCACGCTCTGGGATTTGACCTCCCCGGGCATTCTGGAGGTGTCCGACACCTCGCGGATCTCCGCCTTCAGTCCCACCTTTTCAAGCGCGGCAAGCGCATCCTCCTTCATGAGGCCCTGCATCTGCGGGACAACTGCCTGCTCGCGCCCGAGGCTGACGTCAAGGTCGACCCTGTTGTTCTTCTCGACGATCTTTCCGCGCTCGATCGACTGCCCTGTGACCGTGCCGCGCGGGATGACCGCGTCGTAAACATTGTGCAGGTCGCCGACTGCAAGGGACTTCTCCGTCAGCATGGTACCTGCCGTCTCCTGTTCCTTGTTGACCACATTCGGGACGGTGGTCATGTTCTGGGGCAGGACCGCATCCGGTACCGGCGGGCGGATCGTGATAAAGAGCGCGATGACCGTCATGACGACCGCCGCGGCGATCCCCAGGCCGATCGTGACCTTTGCCGCCACCGGCATCTTCCCGACGTCCTTCTTCCGGTTCCGCGCGACCTTCTCCTTGACGTCCGCGGCCATGAGCTCCTGCTCGAACTCCTCCATGGACTGCGTGCGGTCCTCGACCGTGACCACGAGGGCGTTCATGATCGCGGTCTCCATGGGCTTCGAGATGGTGACGCCCATTTTGGACGGCTTCTTCAGCATGTCCTTGACGCTCCGCTCCATGGCGTCCTCCGGCGTGACGCCGGTGATCATTTTATAGAAGGTCGCCGCCAGCGCGTAGACGTCCGTCCACGGTCCCTGGTCTCCGCGGCTCCGGTACTGCTCCTCCGGCGCGTAGCCCGGCTTGATGATGACGGAAAGGCTCTTGCTGTGCTTCGTCGTGGCGTAGCGCGCCGCGCCGAAGTCGAGGATCTTGACCTCGCCGTCCGACTGGATCTTGATGTTGTCCGGCGCGATATCACGGTGGATGATGCCTTCCTTGTGGACCGCCTTCATGCCCGCGATGACCTTCAGCGTGATCTGGAGCGCCTGATCCACGGAAAGCTTTCCTTCCCGCGCGAGGATCTCCTTCACGGTCTCGCCGTCAACATATTCCATGATGATGTAGCAGGTGTTGTTCGCCTCGAAGCAGTCAAAGTTGTGGACGATGTTCGGGACGTTCTGGAACTTCGCCAGCCTCCTGGCCTCGTCCAGCATCTTCTTCTTGCCCTCTTCAAACTGCTCCTCGCGCTCGCCGGTATAGACCGTGACAGCCTGCTGGTTCGGCATGCGCGTGGAGAACTCGCCGGGGAGATATTCCTTGATGGCGACGGTCTTCTGGAGCAGGTTGTCATAGCCGATATAAGTGATGCCGAAGCCGCCGAACCCGAGCACGCGGCCTACGGTATATCTGTTCTGGAGCAGGGAGCCGGGTACGATATGGTACGCCTCCTTCGCGGGCGTCCCGTGTACATACCCGCAGTACGGGCAGACCATAAACTGCTCGCTGTACTCCTTCATGCATCCCATGCATCGTCTGTTCATGTTGATCACGACCCTTCATGGTGGTAGTTGTCTGGCTCAGCCTGGATCCCGCGTCCTTCAGACGCTCTGCGGGCTGTCCGCGGTGCTGCCCTCTGCCGGGCGCGCGCCGGGACCGCCGGTCCCTGATCCTCCGTCACCGGAGGCGGGGGAAACATGTCCCGGGCCGCTGTTCCCTTCCGTTTCCGGCAGGGCTTCGACTGTCTCGGCCTTCGTATCCTCAGGCCGGGAGGAAGCCGTCCCGTCCGCGGCGTGTACTGTCCCGGTCTCCTGCGTGCTTTCGGTCACGGCGGCGGCTGTGGTCTCCCGGGCCTCTGTCGTCTCGGCAGCCCTTGTCGTCTCCGCGGCTTTCGTCGTCTCCGCAGCCTTTGTCGTCTCCCGGGCCTTCGTCGTTTCGGCGGCCTTTGTCGTCTCCCGGGCCTTCGTCGTCTCAGCGGCCTTCGTCGTCTCACGCGCCTTCGTCGTCTCCGCAGCCCTCGTCGTCTCAGCAGCCTTCGTCTCTTCCTTCTCTGCTTCCGTCATGACGGCACCGGAACCGGTCTCCGGTTCCTCCGCGCTTTCTGCCGGGGAGGCCGCTGCCTCCGAGGTCTCCGCGGCTGCCGTCTCCACCCTGGTCTCCGAAGCAGCGGTGCTCTCCGCCGCGGAAGACGCCTCTGTGCTTTCCGCGCCGCTCTCCGCGCTGCTTTCCGTGCCGCTCTCTGTTTCGACCGTCACGGCGCTGTCGGAAGAGGCGTCCTCTCCCGGAGGCTTCGGGAAGGTCCGGAACAGCAGGACCGCAGCCAGGATCAGCGCGGCCAGGGCCACGGCTCCGGCGGCGCCGAGGAGGATCATCCGCTTCCGGTCCTCCCCCTTCCTGAGCCCCGCGCTCTCCGCGGAACGGGGCGCATTGCTGCTGATCTCCCTTGTAAGCTCTATGGTCTTCCCGTCGCTGAAGACGCCCTTCAGGAACAGGTCGACAGAGCTGGTACGCTCTTCCCCGCCGAGGCCGAGCGCGGACTCGATCGCGCCGCGGGAACGGTCGGAAAGTCTGGCCTTCATCCTGCCGAGCACGGCTCCTGCCGCCTCCTGCGTGAGTCCCGGAGTGCCGGAGACCATCTCGCAGAACATCATCGCGAGCCCGTACACGTCCGTGTAGGTCCCCTCCGCGCGGTAGTCGAGCCCGTCCGGATCCCCGCAGTAATGGCAGGGCTCCGCGAAGCCTGTCAGGACCAGGGCCTTCGTCATGGGCATCACGAAAAAGCTGTCCATGCTGACGTTTCCGTGCAGGAGCCCGATCCTGTGCACCTTTTTCACGGCATTGCCCGCCATATAAAGGAACTTCAGGGCCTCGTCCGCGTCGAGCGCGCCCTGCTCCTCCACGTATTCACTGAGACGCTGCGCGTCGCTGTACTGCATCGTGGCGAATGCCGTCCCGTTGTCACGGAACACGCTGTAAAAGCACTCGATGTCCGGCTCCTTGTAAAGCAGGATCATCTTCCGCCGGCCCTGGTAGAAGCGGTTCACGCCCTCCTTGAAGACGGCCTCCTGGCCGAGCAGCGGCACCGCGGCAAGGTCCGGGGTGCGCCGGGCGATCAGCTTCGGGAAGAACTCCTGGATCAGGACCTTCCTGGAAAACAGGGCGTCCCAGCCGATGTAGGTAATGTCCGTGTCCCCCTCGCTCCTTACGGTCCCGAGGATATATCTTCCCTGGAGGATCCGGCCCGGCCGGAGGATCCCCTCCTCTTTCCAGTCCCCTGTCTCCTGGTACCCGCAGGACGGGCACCGGTCAAGACGGTCCTGGAATTCTTCCATACAATTCAGACAACGTTTCATGTGTACTCCGCAGTCAGTTTTTTACTGTTCCCATTCCGCTGTGACTCCGAGGATCCCGACACAGCTTTCCACCCCTGAGAACTCCGTATTGATATCTTCATATGCCTGGAGCGCTCCCTTGTGGACGGGAAGGCCCATGCCGTTCTGGATACTGATCGTCTGCTGGTCCTTGTCGGAAAGCATGAAATAGAGAAGGCGCATGCCGGCCCTCTGCTCCTCCGGCGAGGCGGAAGCGGAAACGCTCCAGACGTTCGTCAGCATGAGCTTTGCCTCGGGAGCCTTGACAAAGACCGGGGTATAAAGCCCTGCCATATCCTTCTGGATCTTCACATACTCCGAGCTGTCGGACAGATAGCAGCCAACCTTTCCGTCAAGCATGATGGCGGACTGCTCCTCGTACGGAAGCGCCTCCTGTTCCTCTGTCAGCGTGTTTTTCAGGAAATCTCCGTAGCCCTTCTCCGCGCTGATCCACGGGAAGCTGCCGCTCCACATATCCGCGAGGTCCTCCGAGACCGCGTACCCGGATCCGGACTCCGTGACCAGCTTAAGCTCATCCGGGGAGCTGATCTCTGCGGGGATGGGATCGACGAGCACGGGGTTCGCGTAGACGACCGGCACGCTGAACGTGAGCGGCATGTGCTTATGCTGCGGGAACAGCGTCTCGTACCCGTCAAGGATCCAGTACTGGCTCATATCCATGAGCCCGATCGTATCGTCAAGCGGCGCGAGGCTGCCGTTGTATTCCGCGGGAAGGTACGTGCTGTCGAACACCGTCGGCACAGAGCCCTTGTCGATCGCGCTCTGAAGCGCTTCCGCGTACACCGTCTCCGGCATCGCGATCGCGGTGACGCTGACGGCAGCGTTCGATTCGACGGCCTTAAAAGTCTCGAAGACCTCCTCGAAGCCTGCGTCCGCCTCGTCCGGCGCCGTATCCCAGGTACCGTCCGTCCACGTCCTGACCTCCTCCCCGGAATACGGGTACCAGACCAGGATCGCGGCAGGCGCGAGGTCGTTCGCGTGCGCCCTCCTTAAGTACGAGTGGACGCCGAAGCCGCCTATAGCGGCAGCGATCCCGAGGCCTATGATGACGCCGCCGATCCGCATGCCCTTCCGCCGGCTCAGCTCCTCCTCGACGCCGCGGACCGGGATCGGGTTCTTGATCGCCTCCGCGAACTGGTCCACGTTCCGGAAGCGGAGCTCCTGGTTGACGGCCATGGCGCGCATGATCGCGTTGTTGATGTTCTCCGGCACCTCAGGGTTCAGCTCGCGCGGCGAAGGCATCTCGTCCTTCACCATGCGGTTCACCGATTCGTCCGGCATGCGGCCTGTCACCGCGCGGAAGAACATGGCGCCGACCGCGTAGATGTCCGTCCAGGGGCCCTGGCGGCTCCGCGAACGGTACTGCTCCGGCGGCGCGTAGCCCGGCTTCAGGATGACGGACAGCGTCTTCTCCTCCTCGCCGGTGGAGAAGCGCGCCGCGCCGAAGTCGATCAGCTTGATGATGCCGTCGTGCGTGATAAAGATATTGTCAGGGCTGATATCGCGGTGGATGATGCCCACCTTGTGGATCTCCCTCAGCGCGTCCAGGACGGACAGCGTGACGTTCCGCGCCGTCTCCACCGGGATGCGCCCCTCGTTCGAGGCGATGAACTGCTTGTAGGAGATCCCGTCGAGGAACTCCATCGTAATATACGCGGTCCCGTTTGCCTCGAAGAAATCGTAGACGTGGACGATGTTCGGATGGGTGCTGAACTTCGCCATGTTGCGGGCCTCGGACAGGAACCTCTGCTTTCCCTTTTCAAACTCGGTCCTGCGGGCACCGCTGTAGACGATGACCTTTTCCTCGCCCGGGTTCCTGTTCACGATCCCGTTGGCACTCGGATAGTACTCCTTCACCGCGATGATCTGGTTCAGGCGTTCATCCCACGCGCGGTAGGTGATGCCGAAGCCGCCGACGCCGACCGACGTCCCGATGAGATAGCGGCCTGCGAGCTTCACGCCCGGGCGCAGCTGGAACGGCTCCTTCGGGTCGGACCCGGGAACATATCCGCAGTGCGGGCATACGCCGTACGCCTCGTCAAATTCCTTCATGCAGTTGAGACAGCGCATTGTTTTCTCCTGTTTTACGTTTTCTTTTTACTTCCGGCGGCACGTTCCGCCGCCGTTCCGAAAGGGCTTCCTGCCCGTCACAGGTCCTCCTTCGAGGGTCCGTACTGGACCAGGAGGACCGAGGTGTTGTCCTGTCCGCTCCCGCCGTAGCGCAGCGCCATGGAGCAGAGGCGGTCCGCCGCGATGTCAAGGCTCACGTCGTTGTCCTTCACGAGCGCCAGGATCTGGTCGTCCCGGAGGCTCTTGTAAAGCCCGTCGCTGCAGAGGAGGACGATGTCCCCCGCCGCGAGGTCGAACGGCTTCTGGTTGATGTCCATCAGCATCTGCGCCGGGATCCCCATGTAGCTGATCAGGGCTTCCGCCTTCCTTGACTTTTCCTCGACCTCGTACTGCGCGCGGGAAATGGTCCCGTCCCGCAGCATCTCCTTCAGGCGGAGCCTGTAGTTATGCTCTTCGTTGATCTGCATCATCTCGCGGTTCCGGATGATGTAGATCCGGCTGTCCCCGACGGAGATCCAGTAAAGCTTCCCGCCCTCGATGGTCACCGCGACCAGCGTGGAGCCCGTGTTAAGCCTCCTGCCGGTGACGCTTTTCAGGCTTGACACCTTGCTGTTGATCCCGAGCGCCGCCGTGCGGAAGAACTCCGGCACCGGCACCTCCCGGTTCCGGGCGACGAACTGCTCTCCCAGCTGGTTCGCGACCATCCGGCTCGCCTTGCCGCCGTCCTCCATGCCGCCCATGCCGTCACAGACCACCGCGAGGTCGCCCTTCGCGCCGCTGTAGCAGTACACATAGTCCTGCTGGCTTTCGCGCCCGCCGATGATGCTCGCGATGCCGAAACGGAATTCCGGCTTCTTCTCCTCGATCCTGTTTACGATATTCATCCGATCTCCCGTCCTGTCATGATGTCGTCACCAGCTCCGTGCCGAGCCGCAGCGTGCAGCTCCCGGCAAGAAGAAGGTTGACCGGGGGCTTCGCCTGCACCGCGCTTCCGGGCGTCAGGCGCCTGCCGCCGATAAAGGTCCCGTAGGAGGAATTCAGGTCCTGCACGTAGAACAGTTCTTTCCTGCTGTCGTAGTGGACCGCGCAGTGCGTCCTGCTGATGTCCCCGAAGCCGTCCACCGCGATGTGGCAGCTCGCGTGCGAACGCCCGACGACAAGGTCCGTGTCGGCCGGCAGGTTCCACCTGGTCCCCATCTGCTGGCCGGAAATGATCTCGAGATACGGAAGGATGCGCCCGCGGCCGATCCCTGTGGAGCCGCCGCCCTGCGTGTCCGTATTCTGGACGCCCGCCCCGTTGGTGATCCCGTTCAGGAATTCCTGCATGGTCTGCGTCCGCTTGGAATAATCCAGTATCAGTGCCCGGTCCACCGCGTCGGAGACCGTCTGCGGGATCCCCAGGTTCATCTGGCAGAGCGGGATATAGCTCACGCCTCCCAGGCGGTCCACCGCCGTCGGCAGGTTCCTGCCGGTCACGCAGTAGTAGTAGGTCGCTGCCAGGGAATAGATGTCCGTATACGGACCCTGCGGCATCTGCTGGCTGTGCTGCTCCGGCGGCGCGTACTTCAGCTTCAGCACCACGGAGAACTCGTTGTTCTGGTCCAGGGCGTAATGCTTCGCGTTCCCGAAATCGAAGATCTTCACCTCGTTCTTATCCGTGACGATGATGTTCTCGGGGCTGATGTCCCTGTGCAGGATGTGCGCCGACTCGTGGACCTTCTGCATGGCGGACGCGACGCGCGCGGTCACGTTCGTGATATCGTCGTAGCGCATCCTTCCGTTCGAGACGCGCATGATCTGGTTCAGGTTCGCCCCGTCCAGGAACTCCATCGCGTAGTAGGCGGTCCCGTTCTCCTGGAAAAACTCGTGGACCGTCACGACCTCGGGGATGCTGCTGATGTTCATCAGGATGGAGGCTTCATCCGTAAAACGGGCAAGACCCTTCTGGTACGCGCGCATCACGCGGTCCGACGCAGGCTCCAGCGTGAGGCCGTTCGGCCTCCTGAGCCCGACGCCGGCAGGCATGTATTCCTTGACCGCGCAGATCCGCCCGGCTTTGACGTCGCATGCCTTATATGTGATACCGAATCCGCCTTCCCCAAGTACGGTCCCTATGATATAGCGGCCGTTGAGTACGGTCTTCGCGTCGAGCGCCCTGACCGAGCGCTCGTGGTACGCGGAATTGTATCCGCATACCCTGCATTCCCCGCCCGTGTAACCCGTATCAAAACAGTTCGGGCAGATATGACCCTGATACCTCATGATTGCTCCGTTCGTTTGCCTTTACCAGTTAATGATCATTTCCTCGGATCCCGCGGAGATCCGGTCTCCCTGCATAAGCTTCCGCCTGCTGAGGATCCGGACGCCGTTGACCATGGTCCCGTTGGTGGACTGGAGGTCGGAGATGTACATCTCCTGCCCCGTCCATTCAAGCGCGAAATGCTGCTTCGACATCCGCGCGTCGTCGAAATAAAGATCACAGATGCTGGATCTTCCGACGATCAGGCTGCGGTCGATCCCCGCCTCGATCCTCTGCGGGTTGCGCCCGGTCACCGTCACGAGGAACGAGACCGGCTTCTTCGCCGCTGCCTGCTCGATCTTCACGTGCTGCTTCACGTCCACGTTCGAGCCCATGACAGGCTTTCCGTCGACATAGACCACGCCGCGGTTCTTCTTGATATTTCCGAAGACCACGAAGAGCGCGATCAGCGCGCCGAGCGCGGTGAGGAGGGCGATGACGGCAGCGCCCATGGACGCGATGCTGCGCCTGTTGTCGCCGTCCGTACCGTCCGTGCCGTCCTTCCCGTCCTTTCCGTCCTTCGGGAGCGGCTCGCTCTCCGGGAGGTCAAGGGACGCGGAACCGGTCACGCCGTTCTCTTCCTGGGAATCATCCGTGATGCCGGAGACGCTGAGGGTGTAGGCTCCTGCCTCAAAGCGCTCCGCCGCCGTAAGGACGTACTCCTTTCCGCCTTCGTCGTTCTTCACGACGCCGGCGACCGGTACGACGGTATCACCGCTCTTCAGGATATAATTCGCGGGATTGTCCGCGCCGGTGACCGGCTCGGAGAAGCTCACGCGGATCTTCCTGCCCTCGAGGTATTCCGCGCCGGTGATCTCCGGTGCGGTCCGGTCAGGCTGGTGCTTATAAAGGAACACCTCGCGGTTCAGCGGGACGTTGACGCCCGGAACGCGCAGGGTGAAGCGTTCATAGTCATTGGAGATACGGTTCGTCGGCGCCTTCAGAAGGACCTTGTCCGCGGACATGATCCTGTCCCTGGTCTCCCCGAACGCGCTTCCGCATCCCTTCGCGCGGAAAATGCTGATATCGCCTCCGCTGGTCCGCGCGAACTCGCCGAAGCTGTTGATATGCTCGCGCGCCGTATCCCTGATACAGAGCGCGTACACCGGAAGAGCCTTCTCCTTCAGGTTCGAAAGCGCCTCCGTCACGACCTTGCCGCCCTCGGTGACGTCCTCGCCGTCCGAGATCACGATAAGGATCTTTCGTTCAGGCCGGTCAGAGCCGTCCTGTCTCGCAAGGTCCGCCGCCCTGCTGATCCCCTCGAACAGCATGGTGCGGTTATCCCTGTTTTTGATCGTGCCGAGGATCTCCCGGAGCTTTTCCGGGTCCTCCTTAAGGTCTGCCCTCACCTCGACCGACTCGCCGAAGGTGATGAACGTGCCGGTATCCGCCGCGGGCAGCGTGTCGGCGAAGTCCGCGATCGAATCGCAGATCTCCCCGAAATAGGAATTCGGAATGGAATTCGAGACGTCCAGGAGCACATACCAGTCGATGCCCTCCCCCGTCTCGCGGAACGGCTGGTTCGAGACCGTGCTTAGCTGCCGGTCCCCAAGCCGCGCGTTAAGGTCCGTGCCTCCGCCGGAAAGCCCGTACCCGTATACGGTAAGGTCCGGCATATTGACCGAGACCTGCTCAAGCGATGCCTCCGCCCGGGTCTCTGCCGCCGGGGCTTGTGTTTCAGGAGCCGCGGTCTCCGGTGTCTCCGCCGCGGAAGACGCTTCCTGCGCGGATGCCTCCGTCTCCGGTGCCTCCGCCGGGGCCTGCGCCTTTGTTTCAGGCGAAGCAGCCGGCCCCTGCTTCCTCGGCGCGACCGTCTCCGTCTGTTCGATATGTTCGGGAAGCACCCTGCCTATGCCGGCATAAGCGGACCCCGTGACGAGCCCTGCGGCAAGCAGGCCCGCGGCGAGGCCGCATGAAAGCCTGCGGATCAGTCCTCTTTCCATATATGCCCCTCCCTGCAGAATGCGACAAATTCAAACTCGCTTTCCCCGATCGCGATCACGTCTCCGGTCTCAAGCCCGACAGGCTCCGTGATCAGGTCCCCGTTCTTCCGGACGATGTTGCCCTTCGTGGGCGTCAGGTAGAACCGGTTGGACCTGTCGTCGTAAACGACGGCGCAGTGATTGTCCCTGCTGATATGGGGATCGTCCATGACCATCACACTCATGGAGTAGCTCCGGCCCACGCGGTTGAAGCCGTGGTGGATCCGGTAGTCGCGTCCCTTTTCCGGGCCGCTGACGCACACGAGCCATCCGGTCACGAAATCGTTGCCCTTCGCGTCGCTGAAGCGCCCGATGGTCTTCTGGTCATCCGCGGGAAGCTCAACCCGCCGTCTCGCGTCCGAAGGCGCCTTGATGGAGACTGTGTGCCTGACCGGGCCGCCTGCCTCCTCCGGCGTCAGCGCGACCGTGCGCCCGGAGTCCTCGGGGCGTCCGGGATCCCCGGCCTTGACCGCGGCTCCCTCTCCCCCGCAGAACGGGCACTGCGGAAATTTGCTGTCATCAAAAAAATGTCCCTGGCTGCAGCGAACGACTGCCATTTTATACCTCCCGGTCCACGAAGACGCCGATTGCCGAATAGTTGTCCATATCGGTATTTCTGCCGTTCTTCAGTACGATCTCTTCCATAGACCTGAGCCACTGCTCAGGCGTCCTTGCCTTCTTCAGGCAGGCCATCATCTTCTTTTCGTCGATCAGCTCCCAGAAGCCGTCCGAGCAGAGAAGGAAGGCCTGGTCGCGTGTGCGCTCCAGAGGCTCCGCGATCTGATAGCGCGGGTCGTCCCACTCGATGCCCATGACGCGGAGCAGGCGGTTCCTGTCCGGATGGTGACGGATGTCCTTTTCGCGGATCTGCCCCGCCGCGACCAGCATCTGCGGGACGCTGTGGTCAAGCGTGCGCTCCTCGAGCCTTCCGTCCTGGAAATAATAAAGGCGGGAGTCGCCGACGTGCGCCCACCAGATCGTCTCCTCCCCGATCATCAGCGCGACGCAGGTCGTCTTCATGTCGAAGGCGGACCGGTCGGAGCGCTGCTTCTCAAGGATCGCGGTCTGCGCGCGCATCATCGCGCGCCCAAGGCACTCCTCCGAGCTTCCGCCCTCCTCGGCAAAGGTCATGATCACCTGCTCTACGCCGATCCCGGACGCGACCTCGCCTTTCCCGTGGCCGCCCAGCCCGTCGCAGAGGACGAAGCAGTAATCATTTCCTGCCTGGTACATACCGATATTGTCCTCATTGTTCTCCCGCTTTCCGGGGTCTGTCAAAAGATAATGGGAAATCATGGTTCGCCTCCTAAGTCCGGATCCCGGTTACGGCCGGGAAAACGGCGCCCTGCGGAAGGGCCTCCTGAATCTCAATTGCAGGGCGGCCCAAAAGCCGCCCTGCACCGGATCTGTCATACAGATTGTGTGGAAAAAGTTACTGGTCAGCCGATGCGGAAGCCGTTCTTCTGGGTCTTGCCAAGGTAGATGACGGTGCCCGGCGCGACGTTGACCGGCTGGTCCTTCGGATACCTGTTCCCGTTCGCGTAGGTGCCGTTGACGGAGTGGTCCACTACCGTGTACTGGCCGCTTGCCGCGTTGTAGGAAACGGTGCAGTGCTTTCTGCTGATGTCGGTGTCGAACTGGTCAAAGACGATGTTCGCCTGCTCGGAGGAACGTCCGAAGATGACCGGCGCGCCGTTGCTGATATCGAAGGAAGCGCCCGTATACTTTCCGGCGATGCCGGTGATGACTGCCCTGCCGCCTGCAGCGGAGAAGCCGCCCTGCGCGCCTGCGCCTGCCGGAGCGGAATATCCGCCGCGGTCGAACGCGCTGACGTCGACCGTGTTGGTGACATCGACATCGCCCAGGTTCTCATGGTAGCGGATACGGCCGGAGAACGCGATCGCCGCGCGGAACACGATGCCGATGGTCTTGAAGATCAGGACGAAGCTGCCGATGATCTCGACCCACGCGGTGTAGGAGTGGAAGCCGAAATCGGTATAGAGCTTCTTGAAATACTTGAACTGGAACACCCAGCAGACGATCGCGAAGATCACGAAGAAGACCATGGAAAGCGCCGGGAGGTTCAGGGCGACGCCGAACAGGGATCCGATCGCCGCGGTGATCATGTAGTTCAGAAGGCCCGGCAGGAAGATGATGTACCATGCCGGAAGGCGGGTGATCTTGGTCATGTAGATCTGGCGGGCGATCGGGATGAAGGCCATCCAGCCCTTGTCGCCGCCGACGCCTGCCTTGCGGCCGGTCAGGAAGATGATGTAGCCGTCAAGGATATAGGGGACCAGCAGGACCAGGAGGACCAGGATGAAGAACAGGATGCCCAGGCTCTGGATCAGCTGGATCAGTGCTACGTTGTCAAATAACTGCTGGAGGAGTTCCCATACGGGGTTGTCTCCGGCGAGAAGAATAAAATTCATGTCAGATCTCCTTTATCGTTTATTATCGGCAAAACCTTTTTTACAGCTTCTCTACGAGCTCGTCCACCTTGTTCCAGGTGAAGTCCGTGTCGCAGAACGGGACCAGCATAAGAAGGACCTCTCCGACCTGGAGGACGTCGTTCTTTCTCATCTCCGTGGGGGTCAGGACGACGTTGCCGTTCAGGTACACCAGCTCCTTGGTGTCGCCCGGCATGGCCAGGAACATGTTCTGCTTCGGCTCGTAGACGACGATCGCGTGGCGGTCTCTGGAGACCGTCATCTCGTCAAGGAGCGCGACGTCCATGGAGCTGCTGCGGCCGATGAAGTTGCGGCCGGCCTTCAGGCGGTAGTCATGGCCGTACTGCTTGCCCTTGATGCTGACCAGCCAGCCGACGACCGGGTCCTGCTCTGCCAGCGTCTCGTCGCCCGCGAAGAAGCTGACGGTCTTCTGGTCGTCAGAAAGCATGGACGGAGCCTGGCCGCTGCCGGTCGTGGTCTCGCGGACCGTCTGGATCGCGCTTCCGAGCGTGGGGCCGTCCTCCGGGATGACCGACGCGGTCATCGCGACCGTGGTGGCTTCGCGGCTCTGGGTCCCGGCGTCAAGGGCGACCGTCTCGTTGCCGCCGCCAGCCTGGGCTGCACAGTGCGGACAGGTCGCGTAGGTATCGCCGTCATAGAAATGTCCGTTCGCGCACTTTTTAAGATTCATACTCTTTCCTCCTGTAAAAACTGCTTTGTAATGGATGTACCCTCAGGTACCGGACGGGCGGAAAAGCGGGGTCCGCCGCCCTTTAATTAAACATTATATTTGATGGATGTGATTTTTACAATAAACTATGTCGAAAGACCGTCTGTTTTTGTCCAAAAAGTCCGAAATCGTCTTTCCTTTTTCAGCAAATCCTTTTCCCGGGATACCTGTCTTTTCAAAGCCGGATGTGCTATAGTTTAAGTTATACCGATGATATCCGCGGCAGGGGCGCCCCGCTTCCGGGACGCATGCGCGGACAAAAAAAAAACGAAAAGGAAAAAACCATGAGAAACCTTACTTTGCTTACAGACCTGTATGAGCTCACAATGATGCAGGGCTACTTCAGGAACGCTGAAGTGAACGACACCGTCATCTTTGACATGTTCTACCGCACAAACCCCGAGGGGAACGGCTACGCGATTGCCGCGGGCCTTGACCAGGTGATCGACTACATCATGAACCTCCACTTCTCAAAGGAGGACATCGATTACCTTGCCGGACTCAACATCTTCGGCCAGGATTTCCTCGATTACCTCAGGGATTTCAAATTCACGGGCGACGTCTACGCGATCCCCGAAGGAAGCGTCGTCTTCCCGCGCGAGCCCCTCATCAAGGTCATTGCCCCGATCATGCAGGCGCAGCTGATCGAGACCGCGGTGCTTAACATCATCAACCACCAGAGCCTGATCGCGACCAAGGCGTCCAGGATCGTCCGCGCCGCGAAGGGCGACGGCGTCATGGAGTTCGGCTGCCGCCGCGCGCAGGGTCCGGACGCAGGCATCTACGGCGCCCGTGCGGCCATGATCGCGGGCTGCGTCGGCACGAGCAACGTGCTCTGCGGGCAGATGTTCGAGGTCCCGGTCAGCGGGACGCACGCGCACTCCTGGATCATGAGCTTCCCGGACGAGCTCACCGCGTTCCGCGCTTACGCGAAGCTTTACCCGGACGCCTGCATCCTCCTCATCGATACCTACGATACGCTGAAGAGCGGCCTTAAGAACGCGATCACGGTCTTCAAGGAGCTGCGCGAGGCGGGCATCCACCCGAAGAAGTACGGCATCCGCATGGACAGCGGCGACCTTGCCTACCTTTCCAAGAAGGTCAAGGCGGCGCTCGACGCGGAGGGCTTCACGGACGCGGTCATTTCCGCGTCGAACGACCTCGACGAGTACCTGATCCTCTCCCTCAAGGAGCAGGGCGCGACCATCAACTCCTGGGGCGTCGGCACGAACCTGATCACCAGCAAGGACTGCCCGGCGTTCGGAGGCGTCTACAAGCTCGCCGCCATCCAGGACAAGGAGACCGGTGAGTTCATCCCGAAGATCAAGATCTCGGAGAACGCGGAAAAGATCACGAACCCCGGCAACAAGACCATCTACCGCATCTATGACAAGGACCAGAAGATCGTCGCGGACCTTATCTGCCTTGTCGAGGAGAAGTTCGACAGGGACGAGCCGCTCATGCTCTTCGACCCGCTCGAGACCTGGAAGAAGACCCTGCTGGAGGGCGGCTCCTACACGATGAAGGAGATCATGATCCCGGTCATCAAGGAAGGAAAGCAGGTCTACCACTCTCCGAAGGTCATGGAGCTCCGCGAGTTCTGCAGGAAGGAGATCGACTCCCTCTGGGAGGAGTCCAAGCGTTTCAAGTATCCACACCAGACCTACGTCGACCTGTCCAAGAAGCTCTGGAACCTGAGGAACGACCTTCTTGAGCAGTACCAGTTCGGCGTCCACAGAAAGAACTGAAAAAATGATCCAGGAGATCTCACCGAAGAAATATCACGTTGAATACCGCCAGGACATCGCCCCGGACCCTTCGTCCGGGATGATGGTCTGCAGCTCTCGCGGGGTACTGGTGAAGACGGGCGCGGAGGCTGAAAGGCTTCCGCGCTTTTCCGACTTCACGGAAGCGGGGCTTTCCTTCGACGTCCTCGCCGGGAAGGCGCGCTACCTGTTCCGCGTCGACGACGACCACTACTTCCTGGTCCCGCAGTCCATAGTCCCGGACCAGGTGCTTGAAAACGGCTTCCGCTTTGTCCCGGTCGGCGGGTTCCGCAGCTTCGCCTCCCAGGAGGAGGCGTACGTCGCGGTGACCGCGTCCCAGTTCTGGCGCTTCTACTCCACGCGCCGCTACTGCGGGCGCTGCGGGACGGAGAACGTCCACTCCCGCACGGAGCGCGCCATGGTGTGCCCGCACTGCGGCCTGACCGAATACCCGAAGATCTCCCCCGCGATCATCGTCGCGGTGCTTGACGGCGACCGGATCCTGCTCACCCGCTACGCGCGGAACGCGAGCGACTACCGCCGCAAGGCCCTCGTGGCCGGCTTCGTGGAGGTCGGCGAGACCCCCGAGGACACGGTGCGGCGCGAGGTCTTCGAGGAGACCGGCCTCCATGTAAAGGATATCCGTCCCTACAAGATGCAGCCCTGGTCCTTCTCGGATTCCCTCATGCTCGGCTTCACCGCCCTGCTTGACGGCTCTCCCGAGATCCGGATCGACACGGCGGAGCTCTGCGAGGCCGCCTGGTACACACGCGAAGAGGTCCCGGAGAACCCGAGCATGATCAGCGTCGGGAACGAGATGATCCAGGCCTTCCGGAACGGTACCCTGAAACGCTGACTTAAACTGCCTCCTCCCGAAAGGAAATCCACATGAAGAAAAGAATACTTACGATCGGGACCGGCGGCACCATCGCCTCCAAGAAAAGCCTGGACGGCGGGCTCTGCCCGCAGATCGAGGCCTCGGAGCTTCTGACGTACGTGCCGCAGGTAAGATCGTTCGCGGACGTCGACTCGCTGCAGCTTCTGAATCTCGACTCGACGAACATGCAGCCGAAGCACTGGCTCGAGATCGCGGCCTGCATAGAAAAGCACTATGACGACTACGACGGCTTCGTCGTGTGCCACGGGACGGACACCATGGCGTTCACCGCCGCGGCGCTCTCCTATCTCATCCGGAACTCCTCGAGGCCCATCGTCCTCACCGGCGCCCAGAAGCCCATCGACATGGACGTGACGGACGCGCGCACGAACCTCGCGGACTCCATCCGGTTCGCGGCGCATGACCAGGCGTACAACGTTTCCGTCGTCTTCGACGGAAAGGTCATCGCCGGGACCCGCGCGCGGAAGGAGCGGACGCACAGCTACAACGCCTTCCTCAGCATGAACTTCCCGTTCATCGCGACCATCCAGGAGGACCGCGTGATCTTTTACCTGAACGACAAGAAGGATCTCGATGCGCCGGTCATGTTCTCGCATAAACTGAACACCCACGTGGGGCTTCTGAAGCTGATCCCCTCGGTCGATACGACCGTCGTGGATTTCATGGCAGGCCATTTCGACGCCATCATCATCGAGTCCTTCGGCGTCGGCGGCCTCCCTGCCTACGAGAACGGCGACTTTTCCAAGATCCTCGCGCGGTGGACCGAGGCGGGCAAGATCATCGTCATGACGACGCAGGTCCCGCTGGAGGGAAGCCACATGTCGATCTACGAGGTCGGCAGGCAGGCGAAGCAGTTCCTGGGACTCATCGAGGCCTACGACATGACCACGGAGGCGACCCTCACGAAGCTTATGTGGATCCTCGCGGAGACCCGCGACCCGGAGAAGGTGAAGGCGCTCTTCCATACGACCATCAACCGCGACACGCTGTACACGCCGTAAGAGGACCGCGGCTTTCCCGCGCCCGTGAGTGCGGGCACCAGGGCGCCGTGGACCCCAGGGCGCCGGGCCGCAGACGGTTGCGCAAAAAAACAGCGGGAAGCAGAGGCGGCCGGACAGACGAAGCAGCCGGGCAGACGAAGCGGCCGGACAAACGAGGCGGCTGTGCAAAAGAAAAAGCAGGCGCCGCGCCTGCAGAAGAGGGAAAGTTTATGGCATTTACACTGAACGACGGGCCGGACTTCAAGTACGGCGAAAACAGGGTGTGGCTCGAGGACGATAACGGCAGGGAGATCGCGTTCATCTCCTTCCCCTACGTGGGAAGCGGGACGAAGCTGGTCGAGATCGACCACACGGTGGTCCTGCCGGAGTACGGCGGCCAGGGACTCGCGGCGAAGCTCGTGCGCGAGGGCGTCGAGACTATCCGGAAGACGAACCGCCGCTGCACCGTTACCTGCAGCTACGCGCAGGCGTGGTTCATGAAGCACACGGAATACCTCTTCCTGCTTGTCGACCCCGAACAGGCGGAGGAGCTGAAGGACCAGACTTAAGCGGGACCCGGCCCGGCACAGGCAGGGCAGGTTTTGATCCGCGGAGATTACAGAAAGATCTTTATGCGGAGGTTTCAGAAAAAAGCGGAGGCTTCAGAAAAAAGCTTTGTAAAGAGGGCTGCCGAAAAACCGGTGTACTGCTCCCAGGCAGGACACCGTGACCCGGCAGCCCTTTTATGTTCTCTTATTTCTTTACTCTTTCCGCGATCACGCCGTCCCTGTAGGCGTCGAGCAGCTCGTTCAGGTCATCGATCTGCTGCGCGATCTTCTTGCCCTTGTCGGTATCGCCGACCATGACGCGGTACGGCTCCAGCTCGAACTGGTCCGCGCGGGATTCGATGTCCTTGTTCTCCGTCAGGACGTGCTCCACGCTCTCGAACGGCATGTGGGACTTGATCCGCATCCCGTGCGAGTTGTAGATCAGCGTATAGCCCGCGATCCCCGTCGTCTTGTGGTAGGCCCGGCTGAAGCCGCCGTCGATCACGATCAGCTTCCCGCCTGCCTTCACCGGGTTTTCTCCCGCGGAGGCGTGGACCGGCGTATGCCCGTTGATGATGTGGGAAAGGTCGCTCTTCAGGCCGAAGTCCCTCAGGATCATACGGCTCGTCGCCTCGGAGTCGAGGTAGTCGTAATACGGATCCTGCGGCTCCTTCCAGGCGCTCTTGTCGTCGATGTAGGAGCGCTCGAAGGTCTTCAGGATGCGCCCACACATCGGGGACTTGAAGCCGCCCCAGAGGTACCACATGAAATCAAGGTGGCGCTCAAGCCGCCCCATGAACGCCTGGCGCGCCACGCGCTCGCAGCATTCGAAGTAGGACTTTCCGCGGTGGAACTGGCCGAAGAAGTTCATCTCCTCCATCTGCCCGTCCTCCGTCAGCGGCACGCAGCCGTGGAACAGGAGGTTGTCGTTTCTCTTTAAGTAGATGCTGCCGACAGAGTAAAGGAACTCGATGTGCGTCTTGAGCCTTGAGCTGTGCACGAAGGACCTGCGGAGGTCGTCCATGACCTCCTGCTCCTCCTCCGTGAGCTTGTAGGGATCGTTAAAGTCCACAGTCGGGAACTCCATGGTGTTCATCTGGTAGGTCTTGTCCCCGAGCGTGATGGTCCCCGACTCGCGGTCGATCTTCTCGAACAGGAGCCGCTCGTTCATCTCGAACTCCGGATGGCGCAGGATCACGATGCCCTCCGTCTTGAAGACCAGGACGTTGATGGCCTTCACCATCGCCTCGTGGGGCGTGCCCTCGTAGTACTTTTCCGCGAACATCTGGAGCTTCCGGAGGGAGATCCCGTAGCCGCTCTCAAGAATGCGGATATTGTGGTAGCGGACGTTGTTCCTGATCACGTTCATGATGCAGGGGTCGCTGCCGCAGGCAGCGCCCATCCAGAGGATGTCGTGGTTGCCCCACTGGATGTCCAGCGAATGGTACTGCATCAGGAGGTCGATGATCTTGTCCGCGTCCGCGCCGCGGTCAAAGAGGTCCCCGACGATGTGCAGGTGGTCCACCGCAAGGCGCTTGATCAGGTCGGACAGCGCGATGATGAACTCGTCGCCGTTCTGGATCCCGACGATCGTGTCGAGGATCTTCTCATGATAGGCGAGCTGGTTGTCGTCCTCGTCCGGAAGGGCGTGCAGGAGCTCGTCGATGATGTAGCCGAACTCCTTCGGCATGGCCTTCCTGACCTTGGACCGGGTGTACTTCGAGGAGACCACGCGGGCGATCTCGATCATTTCCCGCAGGGTCTTCCTGTACCACTTCGGGGAGATCTTCCCCTGGCTGTGGATCATGCGGAGCTTCTCGCGCGGGTAGTAGATGAGCGTGCGGAGATCCCTCTGCTCCTCTTCTGTCAGGCGGTCGCCGAAGATCATCTCGATCTTCTCGCGGATGACGCCCGAGCAGTTGTTCATAATGTGCAGGAACGCTTCGTACTCTCCGTGGATGTCGCTCATGAAGTGCTCCGTCCCCTTCGGAAGGTTCAGGATCGCGGCAAGGTTGATGATCTCCGTGCAGACATCCTGGCTCGTGGGGAACTTCTCTGCAAGCAGCTGCAGGTATTTCTGCTGTTCTGTCAACATGTCTTCTCCTCCGGCGCTCCGCGCCAAACTGTTCTGGCTGGCCTCAGGCCTTTTCCGGCGCCTCGTCGATCGCCTTGCCGATATCATGCCGCATGTACTTCGTGCGGAAGCTGATCCACTCCGTCGCCTCGTATGCCTTCGCGCGGGCTTCCTTCAGATCCTTCCCGAGTGCCGTGATGCCGAGCACACGGCCGCCGTTCGTCACGATCTGGCCGTCCTCCCTGAACCTGCTTCCCGCGTGGAAGCAGAAATAATCCGTCTTTCCCTTGAACGCCTCAAAGCCGTACATCGGTACGCCCTTCTCGTAGGCGAGCGGGTACCCTTCGCTCGCGAGGACCACGCACACGGCGGCATCGTCCGCGAATTCGAGCTCCATCTTATCAAGGGTCCCGTCGATGCAGGCTTCAAAGACATCGACCAGGTCGTTCTTCATGCGCGGGAGCACGACCTGCGTCTCCGGGTCGCCGAAGCGGGCGTTGTACTCGAGGACCTTCGGACCGTCGGGCGTCAGCATGAGGCCGAAGAAGATCACGCCCTTGAAGGGCCTTCCCTCCGCCGCCATGGCGTCCACGGTCTTCTGGTAAATGTTCGCGCGGCAGAAGGCATCCACCTCCTCCGTGTAGAACGGGCTCGGGGAGAAGTTCCCCATGCCGCCGGTGTTCAGGCCCTGGTCGCCGTCCTTCGCGCGCTTATGGTCCTGCGCGCTCGCCATGGTGCGGACCGTCTTCCCGTCCACGAAGGTCAGCATGCTGACCTCGCGCCCGGTCATGAACTCCTCGATCACGACCTTGTCTCCGGAGGCGCCGAACTTCCGGTCCACCATCAGCTCATTGATCCCCGCGAACGCCTCCTCGCGGGTCATGCAGATCAGGACGCCCTTCCCGAGCGCCGGGCCGTCCGCCTTCAGGACGACAGGGATCCTGCAGGTCTCAAGATATTCACGCGCCTTTCCGACGTCGGTGAAGGTCTCGTACTGCGCGGTCGGGATCCCGTACTTTTTCATGAGCTCCTTCGAGAACGCCTTGGAGCCCTCGATGACGGCCGCGTTCTTCCTCGGGCCGAACACCCTGAGCCCGCGCGCCTCGAAGACGTCGACGATCCCGCCGATCAGCGGGTCGTCCATTCCGACGACCGTGAGGCCGATGCCGTTCTCCTCGGCGAAATCCGCCAGCTTTTCAAACTCCATCACGCCGATCGGGACGCACTCCGCGACCTCGGAGATCCCGGCGTTGCCCGGGGCGCAGTAGATCTTGTCCGCCTTCGGGCTCTGCGCGAGCTTCCAGCAGATCGTATGCTCGCGGCCTCCGCCGCCGACTACAAGGATCTTCATTCTGTCTCTCCTTTCTCTCCGTAAACGATCTCCCCGTTTGCGATCATGTCGATGGCCCGCGGGAGAAGGACCCACTCCGCCTGCTCCATGACGCGGCGCTGCAGGACCTCCGGCGTATCGCCGGGCTGCACCTCGACCGCCTTCTGCAGGATGATGGGGCCGGTATCCAGGTCCTCATCCACGAAATGCACCGTCGCGCCGGTCACCTTCACGCCGCGCGCGAGCGCCTTCTCGTGGACCTTCAGCCCGTAGTAGCCCTTCCCGCAGAAGCTCGGGATCAGGGACGGGTGGATGTTGATGATGCGGCCGCGGAACGCGCGGATCATCTCCTCCGGGATCTGCACGAGGAACCCGGCAAGGACGATCAGGTCCAGCTTCTTCTCAATGAGCTTTTCCGTCAGGGCGGTATTGAACTCCGCGCGGGACGCGAACATCTTCGGGGACAGGCACTCCGCCTCGATCCCGGCGTTCTTCGCCCGGGTCAGCGCGTACGCGTCGGCATTGTTTGAAAGGACGTAGGCGATCTCCGCGTTCCTGATCTTCCCGGCCTTCACGGCATCGATGATCGCCTGGAGGTTCGTTCCCCCTCCGCTGACAAGGACACCGGTTCTCAGCATAATTCGACTCCCTTTTCTCCCGCGGCGCAGCAGCCGATCTCGTAGCAGGTCTCTCCCGCGGAACGGAAGGCAGCCATGGCCTTCTCCTTGTCCTCAGGGGCGACCGCGACGACCATGCCGATGCCCATGTTGTAGGTGTTGTACATGACGTGCTCCTCGACCTCGCCCTTCTTCGCCATGAGGCGGAAGATCGGCGGGACCTCGTAGGAATCCTTGCGGATCACGGCGCGGATCCCGTCCTTCAGCATGCGCGGCACGTTCTCGTAGAAGCCGCCGCCGGTGATGTGGCTGCACGCGTGGACCCTGACGCCGGCTTCCTTCGCCGCCTTCATGGCCTTCACGTAGATCTTCGTCGGCGCGAGCAGGACGTCGCCGAGCTTTCCGCCAAGCTCCTCGTAGTACGTATTCAGGCTCTCCTCCGTCATCTCGAAGATCTTTCTCACGAGGGAGAAGCCGTTCGAGTGGACGCCCGAGGACGCGAGTCCCAGGAGGACATCGCCCTCCTTCAGCTCCTCGCCGGTGATCAGGTCCTTCTCGTCGCAGACGCCGACCGCGAAGCCCGCGAGGTCGTACTCGTCCTCCGGATAGAAGCCCGGCATCTCCGCCGTCTCGCCGCCGATCAGCGCCGCGCCGGACTGGATGCAGCCCTCCGCCACGCCGGAAACGATGTCGGCGATCTTCTCCGGATAGTTCTTCCCGCACGCGATATAGTCAAGGAAGAACAGCGGCTCGCCGCCCGCGCACGCCACGTCGTTCACGCACATGGCCACGCAGTCGATCCCGACCGTATTGTGACGGTCCATGAGGAAGGCGATCTTCAGCTTGGTCCCGACGCCGTCCGTACCGGAAAGCAGGACCGGATGCTCCATGTCCTTGATGGTCGCGAGGGAGAAGGCGCCGGAGAAGCCGCCCAGTCCTCCCATCACCTCAGGGCGCATGGTATTCTTTACAAATTTCTTCATGAGCTCCACGGACCTGTAGCCCGCTTCGATGTCAACGCCTGAATTCCTGTAGTCCATTCTGTCCTCCTGTATCGTTTACTTGCCGGCAAGATACATTTCGTAGCCGATCTCCTGGAGCTTTTCGTCCTTCTTCACGACGTCGTTTTTCAGCTCTTCGGAATAAGCCTCAAGCTTCTTTAAAAGCGCCTCGTCCGAGACCGCGAGGATCTTCGCGGCAAGGATTCCCGCGTTCTTCCCGCCGTTGATCGCGACGGTCGCGCAGGGGATGCCGCTGGGCATCTGGACGATGGAATAAAGGGAATCGACGCCGCCGAGATCGGAGGTCTTCATCGGGATGCCGATGACCGGGAGCGGGAACAGCGCCGCGCACATGCCCGGCAGGTGGGCCGCCTTGCCCGCGCCTGCGATAATGACCTTGTATCCCCTGTCCTTCGCCGACTTCGCCCAGCTGAAGAACACGTCCGGCTCACGGTGCGCCGAGATGATGGTCATATCGAATTCGATCCCCATCTTTTTCAGAAAATCCGCTGCCTGTGCCATGACCGGCATATCCGAGTCACTGCCCATCACGATTCCGACTTTTGCCATGTTTTTCTCCTTTATGTACTGATCTTTGGTGCTCCCAGAACGCGGAGCCTGTGCCCGCGCGTGATACATCATTTCATTTTATCATCGTACGTTCCGTGCTGTCCAGCGGTCCGTTCAGCTCTTCCGTCCCGGGAAGCACGAACCGTCCGTCACGGAGGATCTCCGTTCGGGTCCCGTCCGGCATGACCGCCGCGAGGCTCCCGAGCTCCTCATAAGGGATCGTGATATCCTTGTGGTGCCCGAAGTACGCCTCCCCGGGCGCCTCGTGGCGGCGCGCCGAGATCTCGTTGTCGCGGGCGATGATGGCCTTCCCGTCCGGGTTGTACGTCATCACGTCCTCCTCGTGGCTGTAGCACGTGTCCCCGAGGGCGAAATGCGGCCCGGTCTTCTCCGCGATCAGGATGGGCATGCGGTCCGCGATCCCGTACTTCGCGGAGACCGCGCACGCAAGCGTGTTGGTCCCGACCGCGAACTCCCCCATGGGGAGCCAGGCATGGTTCCCCATGACCTGCTCGCGCACGAAGGCCCTGTTCTCCTCCTCCGTGCCGAAATTCGCGCAGGCCGCCTCCACGGTGCGGCCGTTTTCGAACCGGATCTTAAGGTCCCTGAAAAGAAGCCCGTCGATATAGACCTTCTTTACGTGGAGGAGCCCCTCCGTCCCTTCGAGGACCGGGGAGGTGAAGACCTCTCCCGCAGGGATGTTCACGTCCGCGACGCAGTTCTCGAACCGCGTCTCCTTCGCGGGATCGGAAAGCGGCCTCAGGGCGATCCTTAAGTCCGTCATGTTCCCGTCCCTGCCCTTCACCTCGGCGTGACCGCAGGCGTCCAGCACGTCGATGATCCTCTGCTGCACCGCCCGGAAGAAGCCGTTGTCAGAGGTATTGACGCGGATGATGTCGTCAAACAGGGCCTCATAGAAGGGCCCGATCTCCGGGAGCGGCCAGGCGATGATCGTAAAGCTGGTCTCCTCTCCCGGCATAAACTCGTTCCTCAGCGAGACAAGGTCTGTCATATACCTGTTCAGGAGCTTCCGCTGCCGTTCCGAAAGGCTGAACGCCTCCGGGCGGTTCACCGGGGCGAACGGCGTTTCGCCGAAGCACTCGATCACCGCCGGGCCCGCGTACTCCCGCGCCTCCGCCCGCAGTGCCTCGTACGAAAGCCGGAGCTCCGAAAGCTTCCTGTCCGTGAAGGCCTTGTCCCAGAAGAGCGCGGCGTCATACCTGTGGTCGTATTCGAACTGCCGGTTCGGGCCCGCGGAAAGCTGCCGCTCCGTGCTGCCCGGGATCCGGTCCGCGAGGCGCACGGCGCTTCCCGGAAGGATGGTCTTAAGGCCGGCCTCCCCGAAAAGCTCCGAAGCCCGGAGGACCAGCCGCTCGAACCCGCGCACAAAGCGGACCGCGACTGTTTTCTTCCCCGAAAGGTCCTTGCCCGCGGCCCTGAAGCCCTCCAGGAACCCGTTTACGAAGGCGCGCGCCGCGGTCTCCGCCTTCTCCCGCGAAAGCCTGCCTATGCACGCCGCGGTGCGGATGGTATCCTCCGAGATATAGTCTCCGGTCATGAAGAGCCCGCGCGGGTCGTCCTCCGGGAAGCCGTGGAACAGGGCTTCGGGAACATCGGCCGCCAGAAGAAGCTCCCGGTTCCTGTCCGGGACCGTCCTGTCGAGATAATCGAACGCGTAGTAATAGAACGCGTCCGCGATCTCCTTTACCGGCGGGCAGCCGGAAGCCCTCCCGTCCTTTGGGAACATGCAGTAGATCTCGAGGAAAAGCTCCAGGACAGGCGCAGCGTCTGCGTCCCGGCCCTCATAGACATAGCGCAGGAGGGCGAAGAGCTCCGCGTACAGCGCGGAAAGCATCCTCCCGTACCCCTTCCCGAGCTTCCGCTCCGCGTACGCGGGGTCGAGGAAGCCGGCGGAATAGTTTTCCGGGAGCATGTCCCGGTAGACGGACGCCTGAAGCTCCTGCATCTGAGCGAGCGTCCTGCCGCGGTAAGCGCCGCTCCTCAGCTCCTCCCGGAGGTCCAGGACCTTGACAAGGAAGCGCGCGGCGTCCGAAAAAAAGTCACGGAACGGGTACGGCACGCCCGGGTCGTCCGGGATCTGCCGTATCCGCTCCGCGGAAAGCAGGATTCTTTCTTCTGCGGGATCTACATTCCCACGAACATTGTGATCAGCCATGAGATCAGTACTATGCCTCCGATAGATAGTCCCGCACAGGAATTCAGGTGGCTCCTGTCCTTTTCAAGAAACGAAACCAGGCCGCACAGGATGCTGTATACAGAAAAGAGGACCGCGCTCAGCACGAGCGCCGAGGTGCTGAGCGGCGGGCTGCCGAGCGACCGGATCATGCTGTGAAAACTGAGCGCCGTGAGGAGCAGGGCGACCAGGGAGGCGAAAAGCGCCGTGCTGCCGGTCTCCGAGCGGGGCTTCCGGAGATAGTTCCAGAGGCCCGCCGTGTCCTCCTGCCGCTTCGCGCTCTTCGGCTCCGGGTACATGAACTCGGGCCTGTCGAGAATGGATTCATCGCTCTTTCTCGCCGGCGTGAGAAAACGGTATTTTTTTCTGTTGTAATTGAACATACGCCTTCCCCCGCGGCCCCCTCAGGCCCCTTTCTGGTTACGATACGCCGTACTGCCTGTAATAGTCGTCGATCCTGCCCTTCAGCTCGTCGTCGATGATGACGCGTCCCTTGTACGGACGGTTGTAAAGATGCTCGACGACCTCCTTCATGGTGACGATCGCGCAGGTCCTGAGCCCGTACTCCTCGGAGATCTCCGTGAGAGCGCTCTTTTCACCCTTTCCCCGTTCGCAGCGGTCCACGCTGACCACGAGGCCGAGGACGTCGACGTCCCCCTGCGCCTTCAGGATGGGCATGGTCTCGCCGATCGAGGTCCCCGCCGTGGTGACGTCCTCGATGATGACGACCTTGTCGCCGTCCTTCACCGGACTCCCGAGGAGGATCCCCTTGTCGCCGTGGTCCTTGACCTCCTTGCGGTTCGAGCAGTAGCCGATGTTCGCGCCGTAAAGCGCGGAAAGCTCCATGGAAGCCGCGACGGAAAGCGGGATGCCCTTATAGGCCGGTCCGAACAGGATGTCGAAATCCGTCCCGAAGCAGTCCTTGATGGCCTTCGCGTAATACCCGCCCAGGCGGCGGAGCTGTTCACCTGTCCTGTAGAAGCCGGTGTTCACGAAAAACGGGGTCTTCCTTCCGCTTTTCGTCACGAAATCGCCGAACTTAAGGACCTGGCAGTCGATCATGAACTCAATAAATTCCTGCTTGTACTGTTCCATCTTTTCTCCTTGTCTCAGTGCACGGCCCCGATCAGCTCCCTGACGGAGGACACGCCGTATCTTATCATGTAGTTGCGGATGCCGTCCACAACCTCGCCCGTGATATAGGGATCCACGAAATTCGCGGTCCCGACCGCGACCGCGGTCGCGCCGGCCAGGATGAACTCCACTGCGTCCTCGGCGGAGGCGATGCCGCCCATGCCGATGATGGGGATCCCTACCGCCTGCGCGGTCTGGTAGACCATCCGCACGGCGACCGGCTTGATCGCCGGGCCGGACATGCCGCCCGTCCTGTTCGCCAGGACGAAGGTCCGGCGGTTGATGTCGATCTTCATGCCGGTCAGCGTATTGATGAGGGAAAGCGCGTCCGCGCCGCCCGCCTCCGCCGCCCGCGCGGTCTCGGTGATGTCCGTGACGTTCGGGGACAGCTTCATGATGACCGGCTGCTTTGCCTTTTTCTTCACCGCCGCGGTGATCGCCTCAACGGCCTTCGGGTCCTGCCCGAAGGCGATGCCGCCCTCCTTCACGTTCGGACATGAGATGTTGATCTCAAGAAGGTCGACCGGCTCGTCCCTTAGTCGCTCCACCACCGCAAGGTACTCCTCCTCCGTGTGCCCGCAGACATTCACGATGATCTTCGTGTCATACTGCTTTAAGAACGGGATATCCCTCTCGCAGAAGGTCTCGATGCCGGGGTTCTGGAGGCCGATCGCGTTCAGCATGCCGCCGGTGACCTCGCAGACGCGGGGAGTCGGGTTCCCGGCCCACGGGACGTTCGCGACGCCCTTCGTGGTGACGGCGCCGAGCCTCGAAAGGTCGATGAATTCCGAATACTCCATGCCGGAGCCGAAGGTCCCGCTGCAGACCGTGACCGGGTTTTTGAATTCCACGCCCGCGACCGAAACGCGGAGATCCGGTTCCAGGGGCTTTCTTGCCTTATCCATCAGAGCACCACCTCCTCCGCGCGGAATACCGGTCCGTCCTTGCAGACCCGCTTGTTCTTTACCTTCGAGTGGCCGTCTGCCTCCGCGCTCTCCGTGACGCAGCCAAGGCACGCGCCGACGCCGCACGCCATACGTTCCTCCATGGAGACCCAGAGCGGGATGTCCCGCTCCGCGGCCCAGGCCTTCAGCGCCCGGAGCATCGGCTTCGGCCCGCAGCTTAAGATCGCCTTCGGGACATAAGCCTCCGCCTCCAGCGCGTCGATGACGGTCCCCTTCGTCCCGAAGCTCCCGTCCTCGGTCGCGATGATCACGCGGCCTGCTGCCTTTTCGAACTCTTCATTCAGGAACATGCCGCTGTTCCTGTACCCGAGCACCGCGCAGGTATTCCCCTTCAGGTGCTTCAGCGTCTCCAGGAGCGGCGGGATCCCGATGCCCCCGCCGATCACGCAGCAGTCCTCAAGATCCGTCGGGAACCCGTTCCCGAGCGGCCCGAGCACCATGAGCCGCACGCCGCGCCCGTAGGTCATAAGCTCCTCCGTGCCCGTGGTCTCCCCCGTGATCCTGTATTCGTTTTTCTCCGCCCCGCGGTCATAGGAAACGTACTCCACGCTTCCCGAACGCTCCCCGGTCACCCGGTAGACAAGCCTCAGAACGCCGTTCGCCCGGTCGATCCCGCAGAGGCTGATGGGCCGCGGCAGAAGCTTCGCGCGGTCGTTGACCCAGACGTTCACGAACTGCCCGGGGCACGCTTCCTTCGCGATCTCCGGGGCGAAAAGCCTCAGGTCAAAGATCCCGGGCGCAAGCTGGGCCTGCCGCACGACGACCGCAGGGATCCTGTATTTTGCCATACTGTACCTCCTTATCCGCTCCTGCCTTAAGGCGCGGTCCCGGAAGGGTCCCCTGCCCTCTGTCAGAGAACGCTCCCGATATCAGCGATCATGTCGATGACCGCCTGCCGGGAAGCCTCGGCGAAATGCTCCTCGCCGAACTTCCTGTAGCTGTCCTTCTTGTACGCCGCGATGATGCCGCGCGAGGAATTGACCACCGCGCCGATCCCGTCCTTGTCGAACGCGAGCTTCAGGTCCTCCGCGGTGCCGCCCTGCGCGCCGTAGCCCGGCACCAGGAAGAAGGTATGCGGCATAAGCTGCCTCAGCTCCGCGATCATCTGCGGGTAGGTCGCGCCGACGACCGCGCCGACATTGGACCATTCGCCGTCCATGCTCATGGCGCCCCACTCCATGACCTTGTCCGCGACCAGCTCATAAAGCGGCCGTCCGTCGATCTTCCTGTCCTGGAACTCCCCGCTCGAGGGGTTGCTCGTCTTGACGAGCACGAAGATGCCCTTGTCGAACTCGTTGCAGGCATCCACGAAGGGCTTCACGCCGTCCGTCCCGAGATACGGGTTCACCGTGACCATGTCGGTGCCGAAGCCCTGGAACAGGCCCCCGCCGATCTTCACCTTCCCGAGATGGCCCGCCGCGTAGGCCGCCGAGGTTGAGCCGATGTCGCCTCGCTTCGCGTCGCCGATCACGATCAGTCCCTTGTCCTGGCAGTACCGGACGGTCCTCTCATAGACGGCAAGACCCGGGATCCCGAACTGCTCGTACATGGCGATCTGCGGCTTGACGGAAGGGATGAGGTCGCAGGTAGCGTCGACGATCGCCTTGTTGAAAAGCCATACCGCCTCCGCCGCGCCCTCCGGCGTCTCGCCCTTCTCCTGGAAGGCACGGTCGATCAGAGCCGCCGGGATATAAGAAAGCATCGGGTCAAGCCCGACGCAGATGGGCGCCTTGGTCTTCAGGATCTTCCCGATCAGTTTTGATATCATGCTGTCCTCCTGTTTTTCATGGGTTGCGCCGGGTATTTCGGCTGATGTATAGTACTTTTATTATAAAGGATAGGGACATTCCGGGCAATTGTACACACTTACCGAAAATCCCGGGAGGCAGGGAACACTCTATGAACGAACATCCTACCGTTAAAATAAAGCGCGCGGACGTCCTTTCCGGCGCGGAAAAAAAGTCGCTTCTCCGCCTTGTCGCCCGCTGCCGGGAGGCGGAGCCATTTACGATGACCCTTCCGTCCGGCGCGGACGATGCCGTCTTCCTCCTGCTGTATTCCGGCCGCCGCCTGGCCGCCGCGCTGGTCCTCTGCCCGTCCGGGGACGGGACCTCGGAGGCGCTCGCCTTCACGCACCCCGCGTACCGGAGAAGAGGCTTTTTCCGGCAGCTGGTCCGGGAGGCGCGCGGCACGGCCGGCGCCCGGCTCGTCTTTACCGCCGACCAGTTCTGCGGGAACGCCCCTGCGGCAGCGGAAGCCCTTGGCCTTAAGCCCTGCGCGGAGGATCTCCTGATGGAGCGGACGCTCCGCGGAAGCGGGATCCCCGGGGACAGGCAGGGTGCCTTCCGGATCCATGCCTTCCCCTCCGCGGACCCGGAGGATACCTCCGTCCTTTACGAGGCGCGGTCCGGCGGGACGCTGCTTCTCTCCCTTCTGGTCCTGCCCCGGGCAGACCGCGCCGCCTACGTTTTCGGCGTCGAGGTCCCGGAGGAGCTGCGCGGCGCGGGCACCGGGTCCCGCGTCCTTCCGGCCATACTCCGCCGCCTGAAAAGGGACGGCTTCCTCCGCGTCCTGGTGCATGTCTCCGGGGACAATGTTCCTGCGGTGCGTCTCTACCGGCGCTGCGGCTTCACGGAAAGCCTCCGGCTCATATCGTATTCCTGAATGCAGGGGGCTTCTTTACGGAAAGGAATAAAGGTATCAAAAAAGGAGCTGTTCATCAGCTCCTTTTTTATCCGGGACCCTGTGCCCCGGTCCTCTGCCTGTCATCTCAGATACTCGGAAACGACATATCCGTAATGGCCGGATGCGGTATAGCCATAAGCGTATCCCGTGTTCTGATATTCGATCACGTAGAAGGTATCTCCGTTGTGAAGCCTGCCGATCTCATTGATCTCGGAACGGGTGGGGCTGCTTCTGAGCGCCAGATAGTTTTTTGTCCCGGTCACGGTCTTGGGCGTGCCTGTCCGCTGCGCGTTCTGGCTTCCCTGTGCGGGCTGATAGTTCTGCGCGGGCTGATAGTTCTGCGCGGGCTGCGCATATCCCGGGCCCGTCTGGGAACCCTGCTGCGGCTGATAGCCCTGCTGCTGCGGCGCCAGCTCTCCCGGTCCCGGCTGGTATCCCTGCGGCGGCCGGTTTCCCTCCTCCTGCGGCTTATAACCCTGCGGCTCCGGCTTGTAGCCCTGCTGCGGCTGGTAGCCCTGCGGCGGCTGGGTGTTTGCGGCCTGCTGGCTGTTCGCCGCCTGCTGTCCCTCTGCCGCCCTGAGGTATTTCGCGTTCACGTATCCGTACCTGCCCTTGGAATTATAACCGTACGCGAAGCCGTCCTTCCCGTTGCTCGTGACATAAAAGACCTCGCCGTTGTACATCTTGCCGATCTCGTTATTCTCCGACGTCTTCGGCTCGCTCCTCAGCGCGAGATAATTCTTCGTTCCCGTTACGATGCACGTGGTATCTGCATAGGCCGTGACCGGCACGAGCAGAAGCAGAAACGTCAATATCATCAGGACTGTTTTTTTCATCATGCTGTTCATTCTTTTGCCTCCCCCTCTGAGATCCTGTTAACTGCTTTTTTTGATACTATACCGCCTGCCTTCAGCTTCTCGGCTGCTGCTCGATCCGCTTCCGGATGGAAAGCATCCGCTCGTCCGTACCGGCGATCACGTCGGCGCATTCCTTCAGCTCCCGGCTGATCTCCTCGGAATCGCGGATCTCCTTCTTGTACTTCAGCTCATGGTCAAGGCTTGCCCAGAAATCCATCGCGATGGTCCGGATCTGGACCTCGACGCGCATGAACTGCTTCTTCTCGGAGAAGAACACCGGCACCTCGATGATCATATGGTAGGAACGGTAGCCGTTGTCCTTCGGGTTCTTGATATAGTCCTTGATCGCGATGACGCGGACGTCGTCCTGGCGGATCAGCATGTCCGCGACCTCGTAGATATCGTCCACGAACGAACAGATCACGCGGACGCCAGCGACGTCGTCCAGGTTTTCGATCATGGAATTCAGGGAGACCGGGAGGTTCCTGCGCTGCAGCTTCTCGATGATGCTCATGGGCTGCTTCACGCGGGACTTGATCATCTCGATGGGATTCCTCTGGTTCCGCACGGACAGCTCGTCGTTCAGGACCTCCAGCTTGGTCTTCACCTCGCGGATGGCGCAGGTGTACATCATCATGGCTTCCTGAAACTGCTGCGCCCATCCGCCCATGCTGTCCGGGACCTGCACGAGGTCGGGGACTGAAACGACGGAACGGTCCAGGTTCCTGTTGGGATTTCTGGTGATCTCCATAGTTTACTGCTTCTCTCCTGTGATCTTGCTGACCGCCCCATCGATCCACGGCGCTTCGTAATACTCGATCCTGCCGGCATCGACCGCTTCCGCGGCGGAGGGGTCGATCGGGGCCTTCGCGAGCACCGGGATGCCGAACTCCGCGGCGACCTCGTCGATCCGGCTCCTGCCGAAGACGGAGTGCTGCTTTCCGCAGTCCGGGCACACGAAATAGCTCATATTCTCGATAAGGCCGAGGATGGGGATATCCATCTGCTTCGCCATGTTGACCGCCTTGGAGACGATCATGGAAACGAGGTCCTGCGGGCTCGTGACGATGACGATGCCCTCCACCGGCAGCGACTGGAACACCGTCAGCGGGACGTCCCCGGTCCCCGGAGGCATGTCGACGAACAGATAGTCGAGCTCGCCCCAGTATACCTCGGACCAGAACTGCTTCACCACGTTCGCGACGACCGGTCCGCGCCAGATCACAGGCTCCGAGTCATCCGCAAGGAGCAGGTTCGAGGACATGACCGGGATCCCCGTTGCGGAGGTCGCCGGCACCATCAGGTTGTTGTGCGCCGTCACGCCGTCCGCGTCAAGCCCGAACGCCATCGGGATGGAGGGACCTGTAATGTCCGCGTCCATGATGCCGACCCGGAACCCCTTCGCGCGTGTTTTCGCCGCAAGAAGGCAGGTGACAAGGGACTTTCCCACGCCGCCCTTTCCGCTGACCACGCCGATCACGTGCTTTATGGCGCTCTCGCCGTTCAGGTCCACCCTGAAATTCGGCTTCGGCGGCTCGGGAAGCACACGCCCGTCCGGAGCCCTGTTTACATTCTTTTCTTCCGCCATTTATCTTCACCTCTTTACAGGACCGCCCGCCGCAGGGCGCGCCGCGTCCCTTAGATAGACACTCACATGGTATAGTACAGGATTCGCGGGGAATCATCAAGTGTTCCGCCGGCACTTAATAAAAGGTTAATCTTGCCGTTCCTGTTTTTCCCTCTTAACACTTTCCCGCCTGCGCTTCCGCGTGCTATACTTTACGGAGGCAGCCGCCCGCCCGCGTAAACAGGGCCCGGGCAGGCCTGCCGAAATCACACAAGAACGTCACATAAAGGAGAATTCTATGTACCAGGCACGAAAGATCACGGACGATATCTGGTTTTTAGGTTCCAGCGACCGGCGTATCGCGAAATTCGAAAACTGCTTCCCCGTCCCGGAAGGGGTTTCCTATAACTCTTATCTGGTCGTCGATGAAAAGACCGTCCTCATCGACACGGTCGACAAGGCTGTCTCCGGCGTGTTCTTCGAGAACCTCGCGCACGCGCTCGGCGGGCGTAAGCTCGACTACCTCATCGTGAACCACATGGAGCCGGACCACGCGGCGACGCTCGCTGAGACCGTGCTCCGCCATCCGGGCGTCACGGTCGTCGGCAACGCGAAGACCTTCGCGATGATCCGCCAGTTCTTTGAGCTGAACCTGCAGGGAAAGATCCAGCAGGTCAAGGAGGGCGATGTCTTAAGCACCGGAAAGCACTCCTTCCGCTTCGTGATGGCCCCCATGGTCCACTGGCCTGAGGTCATGGTGACCTACGATGAGACTGAAAGGGTCCTCTTCTCCGCGGACGCGTTCGGCTCCTTCGGCGCCCTGAACGGAAACCTCTACTCCGACCAGATGAACTTTGAGGCCGGGGAGCTTGCGGAGATGCGCCGCTATTACGCGAACATCGTCGGCAAGTACGGTACGCAGGTCCAGACGCTTTTAAACAAGGCTGCAGGCCTCGAGATCGACTACATCTGCCCGCTTCACGGACCGGTGTGGCGCGCGCCGAAGAAGATCGAGTGGCTCATCGGCAAGTATTCAAAGTGGGCGACCTTCCGTCCGGAGGACCACGACGTCGTCATCTTCTATTCGTCCGTCTACGGAGGGACCGAGAACGCGGCGGAGGTCCTCGCGAACATGCTCGGCGACCTCAAGGTGAAGAATATCCGCATGTACGACGTCTCCGTGACCGACGTCTCCTACCTTGTCGCGGAGGCATGGCGCGCAAGCCACCTGGTATTCGCGGCGACCACCTACAACAACGACCTCTTCCCGGCGATGGAATTCTTCCTGAACGACCTGAAGGCGCATAACCTCCAGAACCGCACCGTCGCCGTCATGGAAAACGGCTCCTGGGCACCGGTCTCCGGAAAGAAGATGCTCGAGATCTTCGGTTCCATGAAGAACATCACCATCCTCGGAAAGACCATCTCCATGAAGAGCACCGTGAAGGAGGCGCAGCGTGAGCAGATCGCGGAGCTCGCGGCCGAGATCGCGGCGTCCCTCGAGGAGGCTGACAAGCGGTGATCACCGGGGAGACGGACCGTGATCCTGCCGCCTCTTTGAATAGCTGCACCCGCAGTAGTCCTGACGGTACAGCCCGTACTCCCGGGACAGCTCCGTGGAGCGCTTATACCCGTTCCGCTTCTTGAAATCCGAGGGGAGGAACGGGACGCCGGCCTCCCTCCCGCAGGCCTCCCCGATCCCGTTCAGCCGCGCCGCGTTTTTCAGCGGGCTGATCGTGAGGGTCGTCGTAAAAAAGTCATATCCGAGCCGGGCGGCGGCGGCAGCTGCCGCCCGGAGCCTTTGTTCAAAGCAGATCCCGCAGCGCTCTCCGCCTTCGGGATCTTTTTCATGCCCCTTCACCAGGGCGTGGTACTCCTCCGGGACATAGGGTCCCTCCAGGAACTTCACCGGCCTTGAAAGCGGCATTTCCGCGATCAGGCGCTGTTCCTCCGCCACGCGTTTCCTGTACTCCGCCTCGTCGTCGATGTTCGGGTTGAAATAAAACACCGTGATGTCGAAATACGGGTCCAGGTACTCAAGGCAGTACGAGGAGCACGGCGCACAGCACGCATGAAGAAGAAGCTTCGGGACTGTGCCCGAAGCTTCGTTTCGTCTGATGATCTCATCCAGTTCTTTCTGGTAATTCCTCTGGTTCATTATAAAAAGTCCCTGATCCTCTTGGAACGGACCGGATTCCTCAGCTTTCTGAGCGCCTTCGCCTCGATCTGGCGGATACGCTCACGTGTGACCTTGAACTCCTTGCCGACCTCCTCGAGCGTCCGCGGATGCCCGTCCTCCAGGCCGAACCTTAAAACGATGACCTGGCGCTCACGCTCCTTCAGGTCCCCGAGCAGCGCGTCGATATGCTCGCGCAGCATGACGGATTCGACGTTGTCCTCCGGCGTGAGCACGTTGGAGTCCGCGACGAAATCGCCGAGGTTGGAATCATCCTCTTCGCCGATCGGCGTCTCGAGGGACGCGGGCTCGCGGGCGATCTGCATGATCTCCATGACCTTCTCCTCGGTCATGTCGAGCGCGTTGGCGAGCTCCGTCACGCTCGGCTCGTAGCCAAGCTCGAGCGTCAGCTTTCTCTGCATCTTGGACATCTTGTTGATGGTCTCGACCATATGCACGGGAACGCGGATGGTACGCGCCTGGTCTGCCAGCGCCCTCGTGACCGACTGGCGGATCCACCAGGTCGCGTAGGTGCTGAGCTTGAAGCCCTTCTCATAGTCGAACTTCTCGACGCCCTTGATGAGGCCCAGGTTGCCCTCCTGGACAAGGTCCAGGAAGCTCATGCCGCGGCCGGTGTAGCGCTTCGCGATGCTGACGACCAGGCGGAGGTTCGCTTCGATCAGCTTTTCCTTTGCCTTGTCATCGCCTGCCTGCTTGCGCTTCGCGAGCTCCATCTCCTCGTCCGCGGTAAGGAGCGGCACCGTGCCGATCTCCTTCAGGTACATGCGGACCGGATCCTCCGTCCCGACGCCCTCCAGGAGGTCGATGGCACTGAGATTCAGCTCCTCCTCGGTGATCTCCTCGTTCAGGTCGGCGTTGTCGTCGGGATCGTCCTCAAGAAGGACGCTGTCCTTCATGATGCTCAGGTCCTCCGGGGGTTCCTCCGGCTGGCCGTTCACGACCTCGATGCTGTTCGCCTCAAGATACGCGTAGATCTGCTCGATCTCGTCCGAGTTGATATTGTAGTCCGCGAAGAAATCATTGATCTCGTCGACGTCAAGCTTTGAATCCTTGCTCTTTGCCTGGTCCACGAGCTGCTGGACGATCCCCAGGAATTCCGATGCCTGGATGTCCCTCTTTTCCTTGTCCGCGCTGTCGGAAGCATCCTTTTTCCCGCCCTTTTTCGGCTTCGCGGGCTTTTCCGCCTTTGCGGGCTTCTCCGCCTTCGCGGGCTTTTCCGCCTCTGCCGGGGCCTCCGGCTCCGCGGGAGCTTCCCCGGCCGGGGCCTCCTCCTTTACGGGAGCCTCTTCAGCGGCAGGCGCTTCTGCTTCCGCAGGGGTCCCGGCACCTGCGGCGGCTTCTTCAGCCGCGGCCTCAGCCTGCTCCTCCGGCTCCGGAGCAGGCTCCTCCTTCGCCTTCTTCGCCGTCTTTTTCGGTTTTGCCGCCTTCTTCTCCGCGGGGGCTTCCGCCTCCGCCTCAGCGCTCTTCTTCGCGCTCTTTTTTGCCGCGGCGCGCTTCGCCTTTACAGGCTTCGCCGCCTCCTCCGCAGGACCCTCCGCGGCGGGCGCCTCCGCCCCTTCCGCATTTTCCTGCACGATCAAATCGGCAGCCTCCGCTTTTTTCTTTGCGGCGTCTGCCTTCTTAGCTGTGGAACGCTTCTTCGCCGGCTTTTTGGCCGGCGTTTCTTCTCTCGGTTCCATGATCTCCTGATTATCCGTCAAATCCTGCTCCTTACCTGACCAGATTCAAGACAGCCCTGACGTATATTACTGGACACTTTCTTAAAAACTGTCGTTAATTTACTTTTGCCGATATTTATATTATTATAGGCGAACAAAAATGGTTTTTCAAGAAAAAAGTCCCACGACGGGTCAGACATATCCGTAGATCCCGCGCACGCTGACCTCGCCGCTCCGGACCTCCGCCACGCTTCCGTCCTCCTTCTTCACAAGGAGCTCCCCGGTCAGGGTGATGCCTTCGGCGACCCCGCGGTATTCCCCGCGCGGGTCAAGCACCAGGACCTCGCGGCCCCGGTTTACCAGAAGCTTTTCATAAAGGTCCTTCAGCTCCGAAAGATCCTGCGTCTTAAGGAAGGTCCCGTAGTATTCCGCGAAATGCTTTACGAAGGACGCGACGAGGCTGACCCTCCTGACCGTCTTTCCGGAAGCGAGCTTCAGAGACGTCGCGGTGGCCGCGATCTCCTCCGGGAACGATTCCATGTTCACGTTGATCCCGATCCCCGGGACCACGTAGCCGATCTCATCCATATCGGAATGCATCTCGGTCAGGATACCGCAGACCTTTTTCCCGCCGATCACGGCGTCGTTCGGCCACTTGATCCCGACGTCCAGCCCGGTCGTCTCCCGGATTCCTCCGGCGACGGCGAGCGCCGCGACGAGGGTGAGCATGGAGGCGTTCTCCGGCCGGATCTCCGGCCGCAGAAGCATCGACATGAAGATCCCCGTGCCTGCCGGCGAATCCCAGGTCCTTCCCCTGCGCCCGCGGCCGGCGGTCTGCTCGTCCGCGACGACCAGGAAGGGACCCTGCTCGCCCGTCTCTGCGATCCGTTTCACCTCGAGGTTCGTGGAATCGATCTGGCGGAAAAAGCTCACGCCGGACAGGAACCCGGAGTCCTTCAGGACTTCGTTCAGCTCCGCCCCGTTCATCACGTCATTATCCGTTTTAAGAAGGTAGCCCCGGTTCTGCCTTGCCTCGATCCGGTAGCCCTCCTCCTTAAGCTTCGCGACTGCCTTCCAGACCGCAGTCCTGGTCACGCCGAACCGCCCGCAGAGATCCTGCCCGGAGCAGTAGCCCTGCGCTTCTCTTAAGGCGGCGAGTATATCGTCCTTTAGCACTATGAATCCTTTCAATTCTCAGAGTATCACCATCGCGCTGACCACTCCGAGCGCAAGCAGCACCAGTCCGAAGAGGAACCGTCCTGCCCCGGCAAGTTTCTTTCGGTTGTCGCGCTGCGCCGCACGGAAGAAAACGATCCCGTCGGCGAGGCTTAAAAGCGCGGCAAGGAAAAAGATCACGGGAAAAAAGGCCCTGTGGCCGTCAGGATCGAGGAACGCGAGGACCGCAAGGACCACGATCACGGTACCGGCCGTAAGGTGCAGGATATCCATGACGAACGAAAGGCGCCGCGGATTCCTTCTTCTTTCAGCCATCTTCCTCTCCCAGCGTCGCTACCATGACAGCCTTGATCGTATGCATACGGTTCTCGGCCTCCTCGAAGACGATGTCCGCGTTTGCCTCGAACACCTCCTCGGTGACCTCGTACCCCTTGACTGCCGGAAGGCAGTGCATGAACACCGTCGTGTCCTTCCCCGTCTTTTTCATCAGCTCCGCGTTGACCTGGTAGGGCTTAAGGAGCGCGACGCGCTCGGCGGTCTTCGCCTCCTCGCCCATGGATGCCCAGACGTCGGTGTAGATCACGTCCGCGCCCCTGACAAGGTCCGTATCGGCCGTGATCGTGACGCTCGCGCCGGACGCCTCCGCGTAGCCCCTGCAGAGCGCGACCAGCTCATCCGCCGGCCACAGGCTCTCCGGGGCGATGATCGTGAAGTTCACGCCCATCTTCGTCATGCCGATCATGAGCGAGTTCGCCATGTTGTTCCGGCCGTCGCCGGCGTACACGAAATTCAGGCCCTTAAGATGCCCGAAATGCTCCCGCATGGTGAGGAGGTCCGCAAGGATCTGCGTCGGATGGTACTCGTCCGTGAGCCCGTTCCAGACGGGGACGCCCGAGTAGCGCGCAAGCTCCTCCACCGTGCTGTGCTTAAAGCCGCGGAACTCAATGCCGTCGAACATACGTCCCAGCACGCGGGCCGTGTCCTTCACGCTCTCCTTGTGGCCGAGCTGGATATCGTCCTTTCCGAGGTACTCCGGCTGCCCGCCCTCGTCGCGCGCTCCCACCGTAAAGGCGCAGCGCGTCCTTGTAGACGGCTTTTCAAAAAGAAGGGCGATGTTCTTCCCCTTCAGGGACGTTCCTGTCACTCCGTTCTTTTTATCCTGCTTTTTCTTCTCCGCCAGATCAAGAAGCCAGGTGATCTCCTCCGGCGTAAAATCCTTCAGTGTAAGAAAATTCCGGTCTTTCAGGCTGACTGCCATGTGATATACCTCCTGCCGCAATGCTTGTTTTGGGTCACGCGTACCATTGTACACGATTTCGCAAAGCTTGTAACTATTCAGAATATTAAATAATAATTCATCTCTTTCCCGCAGCCGGGTTCCTTCTCTGCCGCGCGAGCTCATAAAGCAGCACGGAAGCGGCGACCGCCGCGTTCAGGGACTCCACCTTTCCCAGCATCGGGATCTTTACCAGCGCGTCGGCAAGCGCCGCGGTCTCCTCCTTCAGCCCCGCCGCCTCGTTCCCGATCATGAACGCGGACGGGCCGGCGTAGGATTCCTCATCGTACGCCTTCTGCCCGCGAAGGTGCGCGGCAAAGATCCTGACGCCCTCCGACTTCAGCGCGCGGACCGCGCCGTGAAGGTCCTCCGCCACTACGACAGGAACGCGGAAAATGCTCCCCATCGTCGAGCGGACCACCTTGGGGTTGTAAAGATCCGCGGTACCGCTGTCGCAGACGATGCCGGTAAGCCCGGCGCCCTCGCCCGCCCTGAGCATGGTCCCGAGGTTCCCGGGGTCCTGGATGGTCTCGAGGATCAGGATGCAGGCGTCCTTCCGGATGAGCCCGGAAAGGCTGTGTCGCTCCTGCCGCACGGCGGCCAGGATCCCCTGCGGCGTCCTCGTGTCGGAAAGCGCCGGGAACACGGAGTCCTGCACCACCTCGTAGCGGCTCCGGAGGATCTTCTCCCGGACCTCCGGGTCCGCGTCCTTCAGGAAGCCTTCGCTCACGAAGACCTGCTCCATGCGGTCCTCCGGGATCTCCCGGAACATCCGGACGCCCTCGACCGTGAAAAGCCCGGTCTCCCTCCGGTACGACGGTTTTTTATTCAGTGCCTGGATCTCTTTGATCTTTTTGTTTGCGGGTGATGTGATCATGCTTATTCCTTCGGCTCCGCCACGGTCTCCTTCAGCGCCGTGAGCATGCCCGCCATGTTCTGGATGTCGGACGGGATCAGGATCTTGGTCGCCGGGCCCTCGGACACCTTCGCGAGCGTGTCGAGGCTCCTCAGGCGGATGACCGAATCGTCCGCGCCGGCCTCCCTGAGCATGCGGATACCCTCCGCCTCAGCCTCCTTGACCTGGCGGATCGCCTCCGCCTGGCCCTCCGCCTCGCGGATCCTGCGCTCCTTCTCGGCCTCCGCCTTCAGGATCGCGGTCTGCTTCTCCGCCTCTGCGTTCAGGATCATGGCCTCCTTGTTTCCCTGCGCGGTAAGGACCGCCGACTCCTTCTTACCCTGTGCCAGCGTGATGACCTCGCGCTTTTCGCGCTCCGCCTTCATCTGCTTCTCCATGGCCTCGCGGATCGCGTCCGGAGGAAGGATGTTCTTCAGCTCCACGCGGTTCACCTTGATGCCCCACGGATCCGTGGCGACGTCCAGCTGGGAGCGCATTTCCGTGTTGATGGTCTCACGCGAGGTCAGCGTCGTATCGAGGTCCATGGAGCCGATGATGTTCCTCAGCGTGGTCGCGGTGAGGTTCTCGATCGCGGCGATGGGGTTCTCGACGCCGTACGCGTAAAGCCTCGGCTCCGTGATCACGAAGAAGACGACGGAGTCGATCCGCATGGTAACATTATCCTTCGTGATGACCGGCTGGGGCGGGAAGTCCGCGACCTGCTCCTTCAGGTTCACGCGCTTCGCCACGCGGTCGATGAACGGAACCATGATGTGGATCCCGGCATCCCAGGTCGAATGGTACCTTCCGAGACGCTCGATGACGACTGCCTGCGCCTGCGGGACGATGCGGATGCAGTTGATGATGATGATCACGGCCAACAGTAAAAGAAATAAAACCGGCATGATAAACCTCCTTTTTCAGAAAAGCCCCTTTTCAGACGGGCTCTGTTTACTCATTCAGGCTCTGCTTTCCCGGAAGCGCCCTTCTTTTCCGGGCTGATTCCGCTTTCTCAGAATCTCCCTCTCAGCAGATCCCATAACGTGCCGAGGCCGTCGTCCGCGCTGCCCGCGCCGCGGCCCCCCGCGTCCTGCTTCCGCTGCCTCACGTTCCGGCGGAGCAGCTCACCGATCTTTCCTGTCTTCAGGTCCTCCATATGAGGCTTCCGGAAGGTCCCGTCCTTCCCGTGCCCGCTGCTTTCCGGGTCATTATGGTAGGAGCAGTTCTCCTCCCCCTCCGGGTGCCTGCGGTTCAGGAACGTGAACGCCCGGTCATTCCCGTGGAACTCGCAGTTCACGTCCGGGGCCGAATGCGCCTTGTTGAGGTAGACGCCCTCGGGCAGGTAGACCGGCGACGAACGGATCCGTTTGCAGACCGGGCAGAAATTGCCCGCTCCAAGCTCAGTGTCACAGATCGGACAGATCTTCACGGCCGGTACCTCCTCTCCAATGATGGGAGGCTGCCGGATTAAGCGATGTCCTGATCGGCTTAATGCGGCAGCCCCGCCTTGCTCTGTTTTTGTATCAGTTTCCCTTTCCCGGTCCCTGCCTTAAGCCATCTCCGCTTCCTTTACGGCGAGCAGGTGCTCGACGCTGACAAGCTTCACGCAGAGCGTGAAGAGCTCCGCGGCGGTCTTAAGGTCCTCAAGGCTCGGGAACGACGGGGCGACGCGGATGTTCCGGTCACGCGGGTCCTTCCCGCCGGGGAACGTGGCGCCTGCCGGCGTCATGGCGACTCCGGCCTTCGCGCAGCGGAGTACGACCTGCTTCGCGCAGCCGTCCATCGTGTCGAAGGAAATGAAATACCCGCCCTTCGGGCTGGTCCAGGTGCCGATGCCGAGCCCGCCGAGCTCCCTTTCAAAGGTATCCTCGAGAAGCTCGAACTTCGGGCGGAGGATGTCGGCGTGCTTCCGCATGTGCTCCACCATCCCGTGGATGTTCTTGAAGAAGCGCACATGGCGGAGCTGGTTCACCTTGTCGTGGCCGATCGTCTGGTTCATCAGCTGGCGCCGGATGTCCTCAAGGTTGTTCAGGGATGCCGCCATGGCGGCGATGCCGGAGCCGGGGAAGCTGACCTTCGAGGTCGACGCGAACTTGTAGACCAGGTCGGGATTGCCGGCGCGCTTGCACTCCGCGAGGATCTCGATGATGTTGTCCTGGTCGTGATCGTAAAGGTGGTGGATGGTGTAGGCATTGTCCCAGTAGATGCGGAAATCCTTCGCGGCGGGCTTAAGGCGCGCGAAACGGCGAACGGTCTCGTCGGAATAGGAGTTGCCCGTCGGGTTCGAATACTTCGGGACGCACCAGATGCCCTTGATGGTCTCGTCCTCGGCAACGAGCTTCTCCACCATGTCCATGTCGGGACCGGTCTCCAGCATGGGGACCGGGATGTTCTCGATCCCGAAATACTCCGTGATGCGGAAGTGGCGGTCATAGCCCGGGACTACGCAGAGGAACTTGACCTTGTCAAGGCGGCACCAGGGGGTGTTGCCCATGACTCCGTGTGTATAGGACCTGGAGATCTGGTCGTACATGACGTTCAGGCTGGAGTTGCCGTAGATGATGATGTGGTCATACTGGACCTCCATCATGTCGCCCATCAGCTCGAGCGCCTCCGGGATGCCGTCAAGGACGCCGTAATTCCTGACGTCGACGCCGTCTTCGCTGGTCATGTCGGATTCGCTGCTGAGGACGTCCATCATGCCCATGGAGAGGTCCAGCTGCTCCACGCAGGGCTTTCCTCTGCTCATGTTGAGATTCAGGCCGCGCGCCTGCATCTCCTTATACTGCTTCTTCAGGTCCTTCAGCAGCGCTTCAAGCTCTTCTTTTGTAAGTTCCGGATATGGCTTCATCTGCAGTGCTCCTTTCACAAAGCCTTTCCGCGCGGTTCCGCGCGGTAATTTGATAACAGTACTGATTTTCAAGATTTTACCATCCCGGAGCCGGTTTGGCAACTTGCTTCCGGGAAATGGCTTCCCCTGAGCGTCAGCGCCTTTCCGGGATGACCTCCAGCCAGTAGCCGTCCGGATCCTGGATGAAGTAGATGCCCATGCTGTGGTTTTCAAAGCAGATGCAGCCCATCTCCTCGTGCAGCCTGTGCGCCGCCTCGAAGTCGTCGACCTTGAACGCGAGGTGGAACTCCTCCTCGCCGATGTCGTACTTTTCCGGATGGTCCCGGAGCCAGGTGAGCTCAAGCTCGAAATCCGCGTTTTCATTCGAAACGTAGACGATGATAAAGGAGCCGTCGGCTGCCGTCTTCCTTCTTGCCTCCTTAAGGCCAAGCGCCTTTTCATAGAACGCGAGCGAACGGTCTAGATCCTGCACGTTGTAGTTTTCATGGACCATACGGAATTTCATAGGTATCTCCTTTCATGGCGGACCTCCGCCTGATCTCAGGGCAGGTGCCCGTGTTTCATGGCCGCCGCCCGTTTCCGGGGCGGGCGCCCGGGTTTGACATCTTAACTTGACAACGCCGCCTGCTTTTGACAGAATGGTTCACATGACGATATCAGAACTTTTCCTTCTTGCCGCCGGCCTTTCCATGGACGCCTTCGCCGTTTCTGTCTGCAAGGGTCTTGCCGCGCGGGAGGCCGTGCTGCGGAAGGCCGCTGCCGCAGGCCTCTGGTTCGGCGGGTTCCAGGCGCTCATGCCCGTCCTCGGGTGGTGCCTCGGCACCCGCTTCACAGCTGTTATACAAAGCATCGACCACTGGATCGCATTCATCCTGCTCGGGATCATCGGCGCGAACATGATCAGGGAGGCGCGCGAAGAACGCCTGAGCGGGGAGGAGGGTCCCTCCGACGACCGGACGGACGCGAAGACCATGCTTCCCCTGGCCGTAGCTACGAGCATCGACGCGCTTGCGGTCGGTGTGACGTTCGCGTTCCTCGAGGTAAGCGTGATCCCCGCGAGCCTGTTCATCGGCTGCGTCACCTTCGTGTTCTGCTTTTTCGCAACCGTCTCCGCGGGAAAGCTGGGCGCGGGGCTGGGCAGCAGCGCGAGGACCGCGGGAGGCGTGGTCCTCATCCTCATCGGTTTGAGGATCCTTTTAAAGGATCTCTTCTTCTGAAGCTTCGCGGGAGCATCTGCTCCCGCTTTTTTTTTGCCGCCCGCCGCGGCTTTTTTTCACTGTCCGGCGGGATTACCCCCGCTTCTTAAGGCGGCGGGAGCGTTCAGGACCGCGCGTCCCTGTAGATGCGGACCATGTCGTCGTAGTCAAGCTCCTTGAAGGAACCGATGGTCCTCGTCCGGCCGTAGGAGCACTCCTCCGCGATCGCATTGATCTCGTCGTCGCCCGGCTCGTACCCGAAGAGCTCCGCAAGCGTCAGCGGCATGCCGAGCGAACGGAAGAACTCCTCCGTGCAGGCGATCCCCTCCTCGGCAGCGGCGGCATCGTCCTCATTGACGGATCCGCAGACCTTCCGCGCGTACTCCGCGAAGCGGGCCGTGTTCGCGCTCAAAACATAGCGCGCCCAGGAGGCCCACACGGCAGTCAGCGTCGCGCCGTGGGTGGAATCGTAAAGCGCCGAGATCGCCATGCCGAGCTGGTGGCAGGCCCAGTCGCCGTCGCGGTTCGTGTCGCCCTTGCAGCCGAGGCCGGTCAGCCCGACGTGCGACACGCTGCCGCACCACATAAGCTCACTCATCGCTTCGTAATCGTGCGGGTCACCGACAGCCTTTGGCCCGAACTCCATCACGACGCGGAACAGGCCCTCGGCGATCTCGTCCGTCAGGTGGTTCCCGAGGATCGGCGCGAAATAGCGCTCGGAGGTATGCATGAAGATGTCCGCCGCGCCGGCGCCGACCTGCCAGACCGGCAGCGTCATGGTGAGCTCCGGGTCCATGATCGCGAAGCGGCAGCGGTTGAAGTCAGTGTTAAGCCCGCGCTTCGTGTGCATGCCCGTATCGTCGTTCGTGATGACCGCGGAGTTGCTGGTCTCGCTCCCTGCCGCCGAGATGGTCAGGATCACGCCGATGGGCAGGCTTTTCGTGACCTGCGCCTTCCGCGCCCAGAAATCCCAGACGTCGTACTCCGGCTGCGCCGTCCCGTGGGCGACCGCCTTCGCGGTGTCGATCACGCTGCCGCCGCCGACCGCGAGGATGAAGTCCGCCTTGAACTCCAGCGCCTTTTTCACCATGCTCCTGCAGGTGGAAAGCAGCGGGTTCGGGACCACGCCGCCCACAGCCTCGGCCTTGAGGCCTGACGCTTCAAGGCACTCCATGGTCCGGGCGATCAGCCCGCTTTTCACCGCGGACTGTCCCCCGTAGATCACGAGGACGCGTGTGCCGCCGTGTTTTTTCACAAGCTCGCCGGTCCTCGTCTCCTCGCCGGGTCCGAACACGATCTCCGTAGGCGCGTAATAAACGAATTTCTTCATGGAGCCCTCCTCTTTCTTTTTAAAAAAGCCGCCGCATAAAGCTTTTCAGTCTCTTTACGCGGCAGCAGTTTCTGTCATATGGATTGTTGGTATCAGCGCACGACCTTCACGAATTTCTTCTTGCCGCGCTTCACGAGCTTTCCTTCGCCGTCGAACTCCTCTGCCTTGTAGGACTGCTGGATGTCCTTGACGACCTCGCCGTCGACGCTCACCGCGCCCGGCTGGATCTGCCTGCGCGCGTCGGAGTTGGAGGTGCAGAGGCCGCTCTTCACGAGGAGCGTGACGATGTCGATGCTGCCGTCCCTGAAGTCCTCATCGGCCAGCCTGCAGGTGGGGATGTCCGCGCTCGCCGCGCCGCCGCCGAACAGCGCCTTCGCGCCGGCCTCGGCCTTCTTCGCCTCTTCCTCGCCGTGGACCAGGCTGGTCAGCTCGTAGGCGAGGATCTCCTTCGCCTGGTTCAGCTGCGCGCCCTCCCACCTGTCCATCTCGTCGATCTGCTCGATCGGCAGGAAGGTCAGCATGCGGAGGCACTTCAGGACGTCGCCGTCGCCGACGTTTCTCCAGTACTGGTAGAAATCGAAGGGGGACGTCTTGTCCGGGTCAAGCCAGACCGCGCCGCTCGCGGTCTTGCCCATCTTCTTCCCCTCGGAGTTCAGAAGGAGCGTGATGGTCATGGCGTGCGCGTCCTTTCCGAGCTTCCTTCGGATCAGCTCGGTGCCTGCCAGCATGTTGCTCCACTGGTCGTCGCCGCCGAACTGCATGTTGACGCCGTATTTCTGATAGAGCGAATAGAAATCGTACGCCTGCATGATCATATAGTTGAACTCAAGGAACGAAAGCCCCTTCTCCATGCGCTGCTTGTAGCACTCCGCGCGGAGCATGTTGTTGACGGAGAAATGCGGGCCGATGTCGCGGATGAACTCGATGTAGTTCAGGTTCCTCAGCCAGTCGGCGTTGTTCACCATCTGCGCCTTGCCCTCGCCGAACTCGATAAAGCGGCTCATCTGCTTTTTGAAGCACTCGCAGTTATGGTCGATCATCTCGACGGTCATCATCTTCCGGAGATCCGTCCTTCCGGAGGGATCGCCGATCATGCCGGTACCGCCGCCGACCAGCGCGAACGGGCGGTTGCCCGCCATCTGGAGCCGTTTCATAAGGCAGAGCGCCATGAAATGGCCGACATGAAGGCTGTCGGCAGTCGGGTCGAACCCGATATAGAAGGTCGCCTTGCCGGCGTTGACCATCTTGCTGACCTCTTCCTCGTTCGTGACCTGGGCGATCAGGCCGCGCGCTTTCAGTTCCTCATAACACTGCATAGTTGTATCCTCTTTCCGTTTCCTAATTCTTAAAACAGTTCTTTCCATTATAATCAGACGTCCCGCCTCAGTCAATCGCGGAACGCCCTCCCTCCGCCGGCCGTTCCCTGCCTTCAGGGCGAAAGGAAGTACATGTTCCTGTTCTCTATGATCATGGCAGTCAGCTTCCCCGGGGTATCAAGCCCCGTGTTGAGAGCGATCATGCCGTTCTTCGGAAGGCTGTACCACACGCCGTAGCGGAGCTCCGGGCGAAAGGGATTGCCGGACCCGTCAAGATAGGTCGGCGCCTTCACCGGCGCGTTCCCGACGACCGCGAGCTTCCCGCTGTAATCGTTGTACAGGACGCCCTGGTTCCCCCAGACGAAGTTGTCCTCGCTGTTGTTCCATATGATATCGTCCCGGATATCGCCGTGGACCGCGATAAAATCGAGGTCCTCGTACCAGGTCCTGAGGTTCTCCTTGAGCCAGACGGCGGCCTTCCCGGTGCTCACGCCCCTCTTTTTAAAGGCGTCGACCGTCTCCTTCCCGCCGTTCTGCCGCCAGATGAGCCCGTTCGCGAGCTGGCCCCGCGTCAGGAGCTCCGAGTCGATGAACATCCTTTCATGGTCCCCGCAGAGAAGGACGAGCCTGTCCTCCATCTCCGTCTTCAGGTCGCGGACCATCCTGTAGGCGCCGAACGGGTCCGGGCCGAGGTCCATCAGGTTCCCGAGAAAGACCAGCGTGTCCTGCTTCCGGTCGAATCCGGCGGCGGCAAGGACGCCTGAAAGCGCCCCGGTCTCACCGTAGAGATCCGATATGATGATGCTTCGCATGGCGTTCCCCCTTTAAAAAGGCGTTCAGTCCGGGAACTCGCCCGTAAAGACCTCCTCCGCCGGCCCTGTCATGATCAGGCGCCCGTCGTCTGTCCTTTCGATCACCAGGTCCCCTCCGAGAAGGCGGACCGTCACCCTGTTCCCGCATCGTCCGCTGACCATGGACGCGTACGCGCTTGCCGTGGCGCCTGTGCCGCAGGCAAGCGTCTCGCCGCTGCCGCGCTCCCAGACGCGCATCCAGAGAAGGTCCGGGCTCTCCGCGTAGATAAACTCGGAATTGACTCCCTCCGGGAAACGCGGATGACGCTCATATCCCGGGCCGATATTCTCAAGGTCCAGTCCCATGAGCGCTTCCTTCGACGGCACGTAGTAGACCGCGTGCGGGTTGCCGACATCGACCGCGATCATCTCCTTCTCTTCCCCGTTCACCGTTATGGGCTCCGGGACCGGTCCCGTCAGGACCGCCTTCCCCATGTCCACGGCGGCAGTCTTCACCTTTCCGTTCTCCGTGAAGACCTTGATGGTCTTCACGCCGCCCAGGGTCTCGAGGGTAAAGGTCTCCTTACGGCAGATGCCGTGGTCGTAGGCGTATTTCGCGACGCAGCGCGCGCCGTTCCCGCACATTTTCCCCTCCGAGCCGTCCGCGTTGAACATGCGCATGCGGACGTCGCAGGTCTCCGACGGGCAGATCAGGATAAGTCCGTCGGCGCCGATCCCGAAATGCCGGTCGCTTACCCTGACCGCCATGGCAGCCGGGTCCTTAACTTCCTCTTCAAAACAGTTCACATAGACATAATCGTTGCCTATGCCCTGCATCTTCGTAAACTTCAAGGCGTTTCCTTTCCGTCAGGATCAGTTCTTGTAAAGGTACTCCTCGATCTCCCAGCTGGAGACCGCGGTGCGGTACCGGCGCCACTCTTCCTTCTTCGCCGCGAGGTATTTCCTGTGGGCGTGGTCCCCGAGGACCTCCTGCGCGAAGCTGCTCTTCTCAAACATGCTGATCGCGTCGCCGAGCGTCTCCGGGAGCTCCTCGACGCCGAGCATGGCGATCTCCTCCGTGCTTAAGGAGAACAGGTTCTTGTTGACCTCCTTCGGCGGCTTCATCTTCTTTTCGATGCCGTCGAGGCCGGCCATCAGGCACGCCGCGATCGCGAAGTACGGGTTCGCCGCGGAATCCGGGCTGCGGAGCTCGATGCGGGTCTCGTCGCCCTTCTGGGACGGGATCCGGATCAGCTGGCTGCGGTTCGACTGCGAGCTCCACGCGATGCTTGACGGCGCGTCATAGCCCGGGATCAGGCGCTTGTAGGAATTGACATTGGGGTTCGTCAGGATCAGGATGTCCTTGATGTGCGCGAGGATCCCGGCCATGAACTGGTAGGCGATCTTTGAGAGGCCGTTCGCGTCCCTGGTGTTGACGAACAAGTTGTTGCCCTTCTTGTCCGCGAGCGACATGTTGATGTGCATGCCGCTGCCGTTGACGCCCGCGAGCGGCTTCGGCATGAAGGTCGCGTGCATGCCGTGCCTCTTGCCGATGATCTTCGCCGCCATGCGGAAGGTCATGATCTCGTCCGCGGCGGAAAGGGCGTCGATATACTTGAAATCGATCTCATGCTGGCCCGGGGCGATCTCGTGATGGCTCGCCTCGATCTCGTAGCCCATATCCTCAAGGTTCAGGATGATGTCGCGGCGCACCTCCTCGGCCATGTCGAGATGGTCCATGTCAAAATAGCCTGCCTGGTCGCGGATGCTGAGGACAGGCCTGCCGTTCTCGTCCGCCGGGAACAGGAAAAACTCGCATTCCGGCCCGACGTGGAGGCTGTAGCCCATCTTCTCCGCCTTCTCGACGGCGCGCTTCAGCACGTATCTCGGGTCCCCCTCGAAGGGCGTCCCGTCCGGGCGGAACACGTCGCAGATCATGCGCGCGACCTTGCCCTGCTGCGGCCGCCACGGCAGGATCTCAAAGGTATTGAGATCCGGGTAAAGGTACATGTCCGACTCCTCGACCCGGACGAAGCCCTCGATACTTGATCCGTCGAACATGCAGCTGTTGTCGAGCGCGCGGTCCAGCTGGCTCGCCGTGACCGCGATGTTCTTGAACATGCCGAAAAGATCCGTGAACTGGAGGCGGATGAACTCCACCTGTTCGTCTTCAACGATCCTTTTGATTTCTTCCTTTGTCATAAATCCCCCTGTCGCCCGCCGCTGCCGAAGGAGCGCCCGGGCGGTGAAAATCAGCCAAGATAATCCTTAAGGAACGCGAGGAAGATGTCCATCTCCTCGTCCGTCCCCATTGAAATGCGGAGATAGTCGCTGATCAGCGGCTTCTTAAAGTACCGGACAAAGATGTCCGCCTCCTTCAGCGCCTTGAACAGCGCTTCCGCGTCCGTCCCCTCACGCTTCGCGAAAATAAAGTTCGACTTTGAATCCCCGAACGTAAAGCCCAGGGCGCGGAGCTCCTTCTTTACGCGCTCCCTGGTCGCCATGACCCTGGCCCTCGTCTCATCAAAGTACGCGCGGTCGCGCACCGCCGCCTCGGCGAGCAGGATGGACGGCGTGCCGAGCGTGTAGGAATTGTAGGAATTCTTCACGTTGTTCAGCGCGCGGATCAGGCCCGGGTGGCCCATGGCGAAGCCGATGCGCACGCCCGCGAACGAGCGCGACTTCGAGAAGGTCTGCACCACCAGCAGGTTCTCATACTTTTCCGTGAGCGGAAGCGCGCTCACGCCGCCGAAATCCACGTACGCCTCGTCGATGATCACGACGGACTCCTGGTTGTTCCTCACGATCTCCTCGATCTTTTCCAGGGGAAGCATGACACCGGTCGGGGCGTTCGGGTTCGCGATCACGATCCCGCCGTTCCTCTTCCTGTAGTCCTCCGTCCGGATCTCGAAGTTTTCGTCGAGCGCCTGCGTTTCGTACGGCACCCGGAAAAGCTCCGCCCACACGTCGTAGAACGAATAGGTGATGTTCGGGAACAGGACCGGGTCCGGCCCGTTAAAGAAGGTAAGGAACGCCATGCCGAGGACATCGTCCGACCCGACGCCCACGAAGACCCGTTCCGCGGGGATCCCGTAGTACTCCGCGATCGCGTTCACGAGCCGCGAAGCGTTCGGGTCCGGGTACTTCCGGAACGCCTCCGTGTCCATGCTCCTTAAGACTTCCATCACTGCCGGGGACGGAGGATAAGGATTCTCGTTGGTGTTCAGCTTGATCACCTTCCGCTGCGGCTGCTCGCCCGGTGTGTAGGGTTCAACGTCGCGGAAGTTCTTTTCCCATGCTCTCATAGAGTCTTTCTCCTCTTTGCCTGCCTGTCAGCCCTTTAAGCCGTACTCCGCAGCGACCTTCGCGAAGGCCGGGAGCGCTCGCCGGATCATGTCGTTCGACACGCAGTAGGCGATGCGCACGTAGCCCTTTCCTGCAAAGCTGCTTCCCGGGACCACAAGGATATTATACTTCTTGCAGACTCCGGAGAAGTCCTTGTCGTCGCCGTCCGGGGCCTTGACCCACATGTAGAAGGCGCCCTGCGGCCTGACGCACTCGAAGCCGAGCTCCGTGAGGCCGTTATACAGAAGCTCCCTGTTCCGGTCGTACGCCGCGACGTCCGTCTTCTCGTCGATCACGCGGATCAGCGCCCGCTGGATGAGGGAGGGCGCGTTGACGGCGCCGCTCACGCGGTTCGCGATGGTCGCCGCGCTGGTGACGTCCTCCGCCTCCGGTACACTGTCCGGGATCAGGAGCCAGCCGATGCGCTCGCCCGGCAGGGAAAGGGACTTGGAATAGGAATAGACGACGACGGAATGCGGGATGATGGACGGGACCCACGGGACCACCGCGCCGTCATAGGCAAGCTCGCGGTACGGCTCGTCGGAAATGGTCACGATCACCGTGCCGAATTCCTTTTCCTTCTCCTCGACGGCCGCCTGCAGCTTCCGGAGCGTCTCCTCCGAATAGATGACGCCGGTCGGGTTGTTCGGGTTGTTGATGATCACGGCCTTCGTGCGGGGCGTGACCGCCTTCCTGAACGCCTCGACGTCCGGCTGGAAATCCGTCGTGCCGGGCTCCACCACGATCAGCTTCCCGTCGTAGTTCCGCACATAGTTCCCGTACTCCACGAAATACGGCGCGAAGGTCACGACCTCGTCGCCCGGGTTCAGGATGGTCTTAAGGAAGATGTTGATCGCGGAGGCCGCGCCGACCGTCATGATGAGGTTCCCCGCACCGTACGAGGTCCCGAACCGCCGGTTCAGGGAATCCGCGACTGCCTTCCTCACGTCCGGGTAGCCCGCGTTGCTCATATAGCCGTGGACAAAGACGGTATCCTCCTCGTTCAGGATATCGATGATGGCCTTGTTGACGGCCGCCGGCGCCGGGACATTCGGGTTGCCCAGGCTGAAATCATAGACGTTCTCGCGTCCGTAGAGCGCAGCGAGGCGGTTTCCTTCCTCGAACATGGCGCGGATCGCGGAATTATTGTTGACCAGTGGCAGCATTTTCTCAGAAATCATCATCGTCGTATCCTCCATAAAAAGCTTTGGCCCGCAGGTCCGGGCGCTGTGCCCCGGGTGCCCCGCAGGATGTTCCGCGTCCTATCTTCTATCTTCTTCCGCCCGTAAACAGGATGACCGCCAGGGTCGCGGCAAAGTAGAACCAGGTCGCGGGATTTGAAAACCAGGTCGTAAAAAAAGCCAAGCTTAAGTATACCGCGAATTCGGCATAAAGTACACTGATCACCGGATGATGGATCTCGTAAAGCGCACGTTCGAGCCGGAACGAGACCGCCCCGAGGAGCGCTGAAAAAAAGACCACGCCGGGCGTGCCGAAATCATACCACGCGTCGTAGAACAGCGTCAGGGTCGTGAGCTCCGTTTTCGTGACGTAGAGCGGGCTTGACACGAGCTGCGGGAACGCGAACTTCAGGCCCGTGAGGCCCCATACCGGGTAAAGGCTCCTCAGCCCGTACGTATGCGCGGGCAGGTCCCGGATCAGGCAGTTCAGGTTGTCGTAATTGTTCGCGATATAGATATAAGGCTGGCTTATGAAGATCGGGAACCGCGCCTTCATCTCGAAGATCCCGTTCAGGTAATCCACGCTGTGGCTCCGCGCGACTGAAAGGATCACGTAGAGGGGGACCAGGCAGAGGATCAGGACCGCGCCGCTCCATCCCGGGACGTGTCCCCGCTCCATGACCATGAAGGTGATGAACGCGAGCAGGGCTGCCAGGATCAGCTGGAAGCGCGAGACGCAGAGCACGGGGATCAGGAAGGAAAGGAACACGGACGCGAATACCGCCTTCTTTTCCGCGGGCCGCGGGCTCCGCGAGGTCTCATGCCATACGACGGCAAGCGCGGGCACCAGGCAGCAGGATACGGTAAAATAGTGGACCCCGCTTACATGGAAATAGGAGTAGGCGTGCGGCACGCCCTTAAGGAACAGGGGCACAAAGCCGAGGACCGCCGCCTCCGCGAGGAAAGCGGCCCACGAAAGGGCCGTGATGCCGGCGATGGAGATAAGGAGCCGGTCAGAGCGGATCGGGAACATACGCTCCGCGCGGCCGTTCTGGGGCACCCCGCCGCTCCCCGCCTTCAGCCATTCGAAGACCAGCCAGAAGACCGTATACGCAAGGAACAGGACCACCCAGGTCTCCGTCTCCCACGGAACCTGGAGGTTTGAAAGCTTCAGCGCGGAAACGCCCTGCCCGCCGACAAAGCTTAAAGAGAACAGGGCCCGAAGCCTTACGTTCAGCCCCGGTCCCCGCATGTCCTCCGCAAAAAGAACTGCCGCCGCGAACATGAGCGCGGCCCCCGAAGGAAGGAAGGCGCCGGCTCTTGAAAACAGGTACGCCGCGGCATAACAGAACAGATATACAGGCATGAAAACCTACCTCCGGTCACTCTTCCTCGCCGAATCCGGCTTCCGTGAGACGGACCACGGCGCTCAGCGCCGCCTCCTCATCCTCCCCGGTACAGCGGTAGGTGATCTCGTCCCCGCATTTCACGCAGGCGCCGAGAACGCTTAAGACGCTCTTCGCGTTTGCTTCCGTATTTCCCGACAGAAGCTCCACCTTGCATTTATACTTGATCGCCTCTTTGCAGAGGTTACCAGCCGGCCGTAAATGGAGCCCGCTGGGATTAAGCACTGTAACCTTCTGACTGACCATGTCTGTGCCTCCGCCAAAGTATTTTGAAATGCGTTTTCTTCTTTACGTTTACGGAGCCGTGCTGCCCTGCTCTCCCTGCGGTCCCTCCGCAGGAGAAGCGGGCGCCGCTTCCTGTGCTGCCTCTTCCGGGGCGGGGCCTTCCGCCGCGCCTTCCTCCGGAGCGCCCTCCGCGGGCGCCTCTCCCGTCACCGCGGGAGCTTCCGTGTGCTCTGTCCCTTCCGCGCTCTCCGGCGGGACCTCGCCGCCCGCCGTCTCCGCGCCGGACGGTTCCTCTTCATGCTCCCCGGTATCTTCCGTATACGGCTCCTCTCCGGACGCGCCGGACGGGATCACGCCGCCCGGGCCCGCGCCCTCCTCCGAAACGATCACGCTGAAGGGCGTGACCGAGGCGATGGAGCTGTCCGGAGGCGTCGTGAGATCAAGCGTCCCGGTGTAGGTGCCGGGCTCAAGACCGCCGAAGTCGATCGCTGCTTCCAGGTCCTCGTACGTCAGCTGGTCCAGGGTCTCCTGAAGCGCCGAGACCTCGACGGAGATGATCTCCGGGTTCAGCCTGTATACAAGGCCCTCCCCTCTGCCGGTCACCTCGATGCCGCTGTTCAGGGACAGCTGGAAGGCGCGCCTGTTCAGAGGCTCCACCTTCAGCGTGACAACGGCAGTCGCATTGCCGTTGATCGTGACGCCCGGAGGCAGGCAGGCCTGCAGGTCCACCGTCACGTTCCGGTCGGCGGACGCGTCCTGAAGATCCAGGACCGTGCCCGGGACCAGGAGGCTGTTCAGCGAATCGATCAGCGTGTGCTCACCGATCACCGCGACTGATTTCACGGAGCATTCCGCACCGGTGAACCGGAACCCGGGCGCCGTCTGCCCGGAGACCTCGAAGGAAAGCGGGAGGCTCTTCCCGCGGAGCATGTCCACGTAATAGCCGACGGTGGACGGGATGACCAGCAGCCGGTCGTCGTCGATCGTGATCTCGTTCCCGTTCGCGTCAAAGAGGCTCACCTTCGCGGAGCCTTCGATATCCTCGGTCGCGCCGCTCACGTCCGCGATCACGCCGACCGAGCTCACGCGCCCGACCAGCGAGACAGGGCCGCTGACCATGACGCTGTCCGTTTTTGCCGTGACGCTGCCGACCGAATACCCTTCGGCCTGGGTCCCCGTGGTCCTCGTCGTCAGGGAGAAGCTCTTGTTCTGCACGTCCTCCATGAGGACCCGGACGATCGAGGGCTTTGCCGTCGGCGTCCCGATGATCAGGTTCTGGTTCGAAAGGACCTCGACCGTGACCGGCACGGAGCCGGTGACCGAATAGAGGTCCGCAAGGTCGATGTAGGCCCGGAAGCTGTCCGCGGTGAACCGCGACGCGTCCGTGGTCCTGACCTGGTAGCTGATAACGACCGAATCCCCGCTCGCGATGGTGTAGGCCTTGCCGGCATTGACCAGGACGTGCTCGTTCCTTACCTCGAGCGGTATGGTCCTCGTCTTCGTGGTCTCCGGGTTTGAGTAATTGACCACGACCAGCCAGATCACGAACGCGATCGCGACCGAGATGAGCTTCAGCCCGAGATTACTGACCAGTTTTTCTTTCATTCTTGATTAGTCCCTTCAGAAAATCGAAGCTGAAAAGCTTCTTCTGTACTTCATCGTCCGGCGAAAGCTCCTTCAGGATCTCGCGCAGCGTGTCCTGGTCGCGGATCACGTGGATCTTGCCGTCCTTCGCGACAGATACCCTTCCCGTCTCCTCCGACACGACGATCGTCAGGGAATCCGTCGTCTCGCTGATGCCGATGGCGGCGCGGTGCCTTGTGCCGAGGTCCTTGGAGATCGACATGTTCTCTGAGAGCGGCAGGTAGCAGGTCGCGGACACGATCGTGTTGCCGCGGATGATCACGGCGCCGTCGTGCAGCGGCGTGTTGTGCTCGAAAATGTTGATGAGCAGCTGGCTCGAGACGATGCCGCCGATGTCGATCCCGGTGCGGATGATGTCGTCAAGAGACATGTTCTGCTCGATGACCATAAGGGCGCCCGTCCTTGCGCGCCCGAGCTCGAAGGAAGCCTTGACGAGCTCGCTGATGGTATGGTCTGAGAAATACTTTTCCTCCGTCTTGTCGGAAAGGAAGGGGAACGCCTGCATCCACTGCCTGCTGCCGAGCCTCTCGAGCGCGTTCCTCAGCTCCGGCTGGAAAATGACGACCAGGAGCGTGACCGCGATGGTGCCGACCCTGCCCAGGATCCAGAGGATCGTCGTAAGGCGCATGGCGGCGCACAGCACGACAAAGGCAAGGATGATCAGAAGTCCGCGCAGCAGAAGGAACGCCTTGGTGTTCTGGATCCAGTAAAGGAACTCATAAACCATCCAGGCGATGATCAGGACCTCAAGGACGCCCTGGTATCCGAGATGCGGGATCAGAGAGGTGAAACCCGAAAGATCAAAAGGCAGTGACATAGACAGTTCCTCTTAAGCGCTTACTTTTTCACCGCGGGCTCGGCCGCGTGCGCGTGCTTCGGCCGCCGCGCGGTGTTGATCTTCCGCACCTTCGGCGCAGGCGCGGATACGGTGATCTTCGGGACGGCCTTAACATAGTAATAATAGTCATCGTCCTCGAACTGGGTGTACTCCGTCCGGGAGTAGTCCACGTTGAAGACGAAGAAGCGGTAGATGAAGGCGATCACGCCTGCGGCGAGGATCCCGACCGCCAGCGACACGAGGTCGAGGCTGATGTTGTACAGGAACGCTCCGATAAAGAACGTGATCAGCATGGCGGCCGCCCCGGCGAACACCGCGACGAGCCAGGAATCACGGAACGAAAGGTTCCGGATCATCCAGACCGTGATGAGCGCGACCGCGAAGGCGATGATATAGAGCAGCATGGTCCTGTTCAGCAGGATGCCGTTCAGCATCTGCACGTACTTCTGCGTGATGTCCACCGAATCCCCGTTGGTCAGGGGCCCGGCGTTCGTCCGCACGTACTGGAGGATATAGTAGATGACGACCCCGCAGCTCATCGGGATGACCGAGACCAGCGCGCCCGCAAGCCCCGCGAGGATCGGCACCACGTAGGGGATCTTAAGTACAAACAGAAGCGGCGTGACGATCAGGATATAGCTGTCCCCCGGCGCGAACCCGTAGTACAGAAGCGCCACCACAAGGAGGAACGCCGCCGTGATGAGCGCCAGCTCCAGGGATACCGCGAAGATATGCGCCAGCATGAACAGCGAGAGGAGCCAGCAGATGCCGCCGTACGGGCAGACGCTCGAGATCAGCGAAAGCACCAGCACGATCCACGGGGACTTTAATGTCTTCATGTAGCCCAGGCTCGAATTCATGGCAGCCATCGCGGAAAGCGCGAGCAGGAACCGGATGGCCGGGATCACAAAAGAACTGTATTTTCCGTAGAACGCCTTCAGGCGGTCCCGGAAGACCAGCAGCTTAAGCATTTCTTCCGCCCTCCTTTGAAAGTTCCCGCATCCTGTCCTGGACGTCGTACCGCTTCTTCAGACGGTTGACCTTCATAAGATGCTCCTCCTGCTTCTTCACTGCCGCGGCGTACTTCCGCCGGTAGACGAACAGCGTGATGCCCTCGAAGACCGCGAGCCCCAGTACGTAAAGGACCGCCGCGTTCCGCGCGAGGCGCACGGACTCCATGACGTCGACCGAATTCAGGATCCGCTCCAGGGAATAAAGGAACGCGACCGCGAGGAACAGGCAGTAGCTCAGCGTGAACGCGAAAAATGACTGGAGCAGGTGCTTCGCGACGTAGTCCCCGCGGAAATACATCCGCGCGGGCCTTTCATTCTTCCATTCCTTTTTCCGGAACATGGCGATCTCGTTCATGAGCCGGATCTTGTCCTCGTTCAGCATAACGTTCCTTTCATTCCGCATTCCCGGCGATGGGCATTCTTGGAAACAGTATAGCACAAAGCACTTCCAAAAGGAACCTGACCTTAACGGCCACGACCGCATTGTAATTCATTTTCCCGGGTGCTAAAATGGGACGTGGACAGGACCATGAAAGAGCATCACAAAATACATCTTCGAAAGGATACCATCATGGCAGAAGTATTCATTAATAATCATCCGTTAGTACAGCATAAGATCACGCGCCTCCGCGACATCACGACCGGCACCAACGAGTTCCGTTCGCTGGTCGAGGAGATCGGCATGCTGATGGGCTACGAAGCCCTCGCCGACCTTCCGACCGAGGAGGTCGAGGTCAAGACCCCGCTCGAGACCGCCATGTGCCCGGTCATCTCCGGCCGCAAGCTCGCGGTCGTGCCGATCCTGAGAGCGGGCCTCGGCATGGTCAGCGGCATCCTGGCGCTGGTCCCGACCGCGAAGGTCGGCCACATCGGCCTGTACCGCGACCCGGAAACGCATGAGCCCGTCGAGTATTACTGCAAGCTTCCGAGCCCGATCGAGCAGCGCACCATCGTCGTCACCGACCCGATGCTCGCGACCGGCGGCTCCGCCTGCGACGCCCTGAAGCTCATCAAGGAGCACGGCGGCAAAAAGATCAAGTTCATGTGCATCATCGCGGCGCCTGAGGGCCTTGAGCGCCTGAAGAAGGAGCACCCGGACGTCCAGATCTACGTCGGACACCTGGACCGTGAGCTGAACAGCCACGCCTACATCCTGCCGGGCCTCGGCGACGCCGGCGACCGCATCTTCGGAACCAAGTAACTGAGAACATAAGAACAGGAGCTTCCGCATTCAGGACCGTTTTCCTGAATGCGGAAGCTCCTTCTTTTTCAGTAAACAATTTTCTCTGCAGGTCCGGCCATTTACTGCAGGCCCGGTTTTCTCTGCAGGGTCGGTTTTCTCTGCAGGGCCGGTTTTCTCTGCAGGGCCGGGTATTCACTTCAGGCCGGGGTCCCCTGCCGGGACTTCAGCTTTTTCCGTCTTCCCCTGCGAACAGGCTGTCCGCGTACCGGACCGTGTCCATGGCCTCCTTCGCGTAGCAGTCGGCCCCGATCTGGTCCGCGTACTCCCTGGTCATCACGGCCCCGCCCACGACGATCTTCGTGTCGGGCTTCGCCGCGCGGAGCGCCCGGATGGTCTCCTCCATGCTGACGACCGTCGTGGTCATCAGCGCGCTGAGCCCGACAAGGGATATCCGGTTCGCGACCGCCGCGTCCACGATCCTTTCCGGCGGCACGTCCTTCCCGAGGTCCATGACGTCGTACCCGTAGTTTTCAAGCAGGACCTTGACGATGTTCTTCCCGATGTCGTGGATATCGCCCTTCACGGTCGCAAGGATGACCCTGCCCTTCATCTCGCGGGGCTTTCCGCTCATCGCGTCCTTCACGACCTCGAACGCCGCCTTCGCAGCCTCTGCGCTCATGAGAAGCTGCGGAAGGAAGACGGTCCCCCGCTCAAAGCCCTTTCCGACCGTGTCAAGCGCAGGGATCAGCTCCCCGTTGACGATGTCCAGCGGCTCCCTTCCGGAAGCCACGCCCGCGCGCGTCTCCGCCGCGGCCTTCTCTCCCATCCCGTACCGGATCGCGTCCTGGAGCGCGGAGGACGATGCCGTCCCGCCGCCCTTCCGGTCTCCGCCGGATAAGCCGCTGCCGGCTGTGCCGCCCTGCGCGCCGCCGGATGCGCTGCCGCCCGCGGAGCCTCCTGCCCCGCCGGCGTCCCCGGGATCGGCGATCATGAATTTTCCTTTCCTGCCCGCGTACGCCTCAATATAGCCCATGCACCTCGGGTCCTGCCCCGACAGGGCAAGGAACGCGCGGTACGCGGACATCATGGCCTCTGTGTTCGGATTGATGATCGCGCAGTCGAGCCCGTTCTGGAGCGCCATCGTAAAGAAGAACGAATTGATGACGTCCCGCTGGGGCAGGCCGAAGGAGATGTTCGAGACGCCGAGGACCGAATGCCCGTGGAGCTCATCGTGCACCCGGCGCACGGTCTCCAGCGTAGTCTCCGCCGACCTGGTGTCCGTGGAGATGGTCATGGCCAGGCCGTCGATCACGACGTCCTCCCGCGGGACCCCGTAGCGGTCCGCGGCCTCAAGGATCCGTTCCGCGATCGCGACGCGCCCGTCCGCGGTGTCCGGGATCCCGTCCTCGTCGAGCGTCAGCGCGACGACGACCGCCCCGTACTTCCTGACGAGCGGCATGACCGTCTCGATGCTCTCCCGCTTCCCGTTCACGGAATTCAGCATGGGCTTGCCGTTGTAGAGCCTGAGCCCGCGCTCCATGGCGCGGATGTCCGTCGTGTCGATCTGGAGCGGGAGCCCCAGGACGCCCTGCAGGCGCGTTACCACCGTCTCCATCATGGCGGGCTCGTCGATCTCCGGAAGGCCTACGTTCACGTCAAGGATATCCGCGCCCGCGTCCTCCTGCTCGATCCCCTGCGCGAGGATGTATTCGATATTGCCCTCCCGGAGGGCTTCCTTGAACTTTTTCTTGCCCGTCGGGTTGATGCGTTCCCCGATGATGACCGGCCTGCCGCCGATCTCCACCGCCCTCGAGAACGAGGACACGACGGTCCTTCTCTTCTTCTCCGGTTTACGGAACGGGACGTCCCTGCAGGCCGCGATCTCCGCGCGGATGAAATCCGGCGTGGTGCCGCAGCAGCCGCCGAGCACATGGACGCCGAGCTCCGCGATGGGACGCATCTCCCGCGCGAATTCCTCCGCCGTGAGGTCGTAGACCGTCTTCCCGTCCACGGAATGCGGAAGCCCCGCGTTCGGGTTCACGATGATGGGAAGGGAGCACACCTCCGTAAGCTCCTTCACGACCGGGTAGAGCTGCTTCGGCCCGAGCCCGCAGTTCACGCCGAGCGCGTCGACTTTAAGTCCCTCGAGCATGGCTGTCACGCTCTTCACCGTGCCGCCGGTAAGGAGCTTGCCCTTTGAATCAAAGATCGTGGTGACCAGGACCGGAAGGTCCGAATTCTCCTTCGCTGCCAGCACGGCGGCCTTCGCCTCCATGCTGTCGCTCATCGTCTCGATGAGGATGAGGTCCGCGCCCGCGGCGGTGCCGTACCGCACCACCTCCGCGAAGATCTCCACCGCCTCCTCGAAGTCCAGGTCCCCCATCGGCTTTAAAAGCCTTCCGGTCGGGCCGATATCCAGCGCGGCGTAGGCATCGTCCTCGCGCCCCGCGCGCCGGCGCCCCTCCTTCACGTGGCGGACGCCCGCCTCCACGATCTCCTGAAGCTCCGCGCTCCCGTAGTGAAGACGGTTCGCTCCGAAGGTGTTCGAGTTGACGATATGGCTTCCGGCCCGGAAATAGCTCTCCGCGACCCCGATGATGTCCTCCGGGCGCGTAAGGTTCCAGCGCTCCGGGAGCTCCCCGCCCTTCAGGCCCTTCGCCTGCAGGATGCTTCCCGTCCCGCCGTCGCAGTAAAGCCACTCGTTTCCAAGCCGTTCAAGTAATGATCTCATACTGACTCCTGTCTCCGGAACGCGCAGTCCGTCCTGCCGCAGGACGCGCACCCGCCGGCGCAATACCCGCCGTCCGTCCCCGAAAGGCCGATCACGGCAGTCACCGATTTTGTCGGCATCATGAGGAGGCCCGCGGTCAGCGTGACGCCGATCCGCTTCGGGATCTCGAGGACCCGGAAGAGCTCCTCCTGGTAAGCAAGGCCGAAATCCCCGTAGCCCGGCGAGAACCTGGGCCTCGTGTAAAGACCGCGCGCGGAGGCTCCGGCCCGCACCTCGTCGTTCACGCTGTCGCACCAGCTCTCGATCATGGCCGCGGCCGCCGCCTGCAGGATCACCGCGCGGCTCATTTTCCCGAGAGCGGACGCCCGCGCGTAAAGACGGTCCGGGCCCAGCCCAAGCGTCGCCGCCATGAGGCACGCCTCGCTGCAGCCGGCAAGGTTCTTAAAAAGGTCCCGGCTCCGTATCTCCATGTCACCGATCCTTAAGTCATGCTCCCCGGCAAACGAAAGCGGGAACACCCGGTAATACCGCTTCGGCTCGGCGCTTTCCGAGAGCTCCGCGATGCACTCCTCCACCGCCTCCCGGACGCCCGGGTCAGGCTCCTTATGCCTGTACCCCAGGTAACGGTATACCTCCCGCCTGTCCACGCCGGTCATGACTGCTTCAGGATCTCCGAAAGGTTGCCCATGATCGCGGCCGCGACCTCCGGCTTGTTCATCGTGTACACGTGGACGTGCCGGATGCCGTTCGCGACAAGGTCCACGATCTGCTCCGTCGCGTAGATGATGCCGGCCTGCTTCATCGCGTCCGGGTGCTCCCCGAAGAAATCGACGATCGCGCGGAACCTCTGCGGGACGTCCGTCCCGGACATCGCGACGCTCCGCTCGAGCTGCTTCGCGTTCGTGATCGGCATGATCCCCGCGATCACCGGGACCATAATGCCCTTCTCGCGGATCCTGTAGAGGAAGTTATAGAAGATGTTGTTGTCAAAGAACATCTGGGTCGTCAGGAAATCAAGGCCCGCGTCGACCTTTTCCTTCAGGTGGAAGATATCGTCCCGCTTGTGGGCGCACTCGACGTGGCCCTCAGGGTAGCAGGCGCCGCCAAGGCAGAAGTCGCCGTACTTCTTCACGTCGGCGATGAGCTCCGACGCGTAGCGGTAGTCCTCCGATACCCTGCCGTCCTTCGGGATATCCCCGCGGAGGGTCAGGATGTTCTCGATGCCCTTTTCCTTATATACATTCACCATGCGGGACACATGCTCCCTGGAGGAGGAGACGCAGGTCAGGTGGGCGAGCGTCGTGACGCCGTATTCGTCCTGGATCTCCGCCGCGATGTTCGCGGTGAACGCGCCGGTCCCGCCCCCGGCGCCGTACGTCACGCTCATGAAATCCGGATGCAGCGCCGCGATCCGCTTCGCGGCACCGGAAACGCTCTCATACCGGTCCGAGGTCTTCGGGGGGAATACCTCAAAGGAAAGTGTCACTTTGTCCTGCTTCAGAATATCGGAAATCTTCACAAATGCCTCCAATCGCCGCCGGGCGGCATCTTTTTCGCGTTAAAGCGCTTTACTGCATTTTATCACAAAAGACCGATTATTCAACCGGAAAGGGCTGCCGCGGGGACCCTAAGGTCCCCGCGGCAGCCCTGTGATTTCTTTTCCTTATGCCGGGATGCCGATGCCCTCCCGGCGCCTTACCCTGAGTGTTTCATGCCGCCCGGCCTTCCCGGGCACGGCTGTTACAGCGACGCGTAGCCGTAAGCGTTGACAAGGGCGTCCAGCTTCTTTCCCGCCTTGCAGAGCGGGCAGTCGCGGTAGTCATAGTACCCGTAATCCGGCAGGTCCTTCTTTCCGAAGACAGCCTGGATCGGGACGCCGTTCACCTCTTCCATGGAGCTGAAGATCGCGGAGATCCCTGCGAGCTTGCCCTGATAGTACTGCACACACTCCAGCGCCTTGTTGACCGTCTTGCCTGTCGTGACCATGGCCATGAGGATCATGACGTTCTTGCCCGCGATCTCCGGGATCAGATTGTCGCGGAAGATCAGCTGCGAGTTCATGTTGAACTCGGGACGCACGACGTAGATGGTCTTATGCGCGTTCGTGGAAAGGAAACCGGACTTCGTCAGCTCATCCGACAGGAACGCGCCGATCACCTCGGTCCCTTCCATGCAGACAATCGTGTCGACGACCATACCGTAAAGGTAGTTCTGCGTCAGAGCCCTTGCGATCTCCCGCGCCTCGCTCGCACGGGTCTTCAGCGTCGTCACGTCAATGTAGTAGTTGAGATGCGCATGGTTTGAAGCGTAGTGGCCCTGGCGGATCTTGAGCTTTGCGTCAGTCCCCATCGTGCCGATCTTATCATACTGCACTTTTTCCATAAAGAAGTCCCTTCCTTTCCTAAGAATAATCGTGATAATCACTATAAAGTAATTATAAACGCAATTATTCCCCGAAACAAGGGAGGGACTCCTGTTTTTTGCAAAACCTGCGGGTTCCGCGCGCTCCGGCGCCCTTTTCACAGGAGGCCGAAGGACTGCATGAAGAGGATCCACAGGAACATGGTGATGACGGAACCCGTCGTGGTGACGGCGATCAGCTCCCCGGCAAGATCCGCGTCAGCCCCCATGGCCTGCGCCATCGGGAACGCGGCCGCCGCCATGGGCGTCGCGAACAGCGTGAACACGACGAAGCGCTCCACTCTGGAAAACCCGAGCACTGTCGCGAGCGCCAGCATGATCGCGGGCACGATGAACAGCCTGAGGGCGGCGACTGCCGTGATCACCTTCGCGTTCTTCTTCATGGAGCTGAACTGGAGCGTGCCGCCGAGGATAAACAGGGCGAGCGGCGTTGCCATGTCGGAATACTGTTTGACCACCTTCATGACGACGGGGGGAAGGACGATATTCAGTGCCCTGAAGACCCCCGCGACGATCGCGCCCAGGATGAGCGGGTTCCTTAAGATGGTAAGCACCAGCTTCGAAGGAGCGCTTCTCCCGGTCCCGGCATACGCCTCCAGGAGGATCACCGCGACCACATTGTAGGTCGGGACAACGAGCACGACCAGCGCGGTCGCGAGGGAAACGGCGCCCTCACCCAGGAGGTTCGCGGTCAGCGGGATCGCGAACAGGAGGATGTTGCTCCGGTACACGCCCTGGATCACGACAGGGATCTGCCTCCGGTCCCTGATAAAGCGCGGCACCAGAAGGACGAGGAGCAGGATCACGGAAAGCACCGTGATGTACGCGAACGCCACGAAGCGGAGGCTCAGGCCCTCGTTTACGTCCATGTTGTAGATATTGTTGAACATCATGAGCGGGAAGAACGCGGTGAACATGACTGAATTCAGCTTTCTCAGAAATGCCATGTCAGCGACGCCCGCGGAGCGGATCCCGTACCCGAACGCCATGTACATGACGAAGGGGAGGACGGCGTTCAGCGCAATAGAAAAGACTTCCAAAACAATACTCCTTTCAGCCCTTTGCAGAAAGGGACTGCGTCTGCATCATAAAAAAGAAACCCCGGCAGCCAAGCATATCTGTGCAAGGTATATGTGTGAGGCAGATGCTGGCTGGACCGCCTGAAAGACAGTCCTCCTCCCGGAACCGGTGTTCCTTATGAAGGATTTTAGCACAGGATACGTCTGAATTCCACAGCTTCTCTCCCGCGGTCAGAAAAGCCCTGCTGCCGCGTCCAGGAACTCCGCGAGCTTCTTCGCCTTTTTCATGGTCCTGAGCGTCCGCTCCTCCCCGGGGAAGCTCTCCCCCAGGTAGCTCCAGAGCTCCTTCATGCGGCAGAGCACGCCGTGCTCGTCGCCGTAGCTTTCAAGATACCCCCGGATCAGGAGGTCGTGGAAGCTGCCGATCTGCTTCCTCCGGCCGGCATCGTCCGCTTTTACGGCCTCTCCCCCGCACAGCGCCGCGTAATCGCCGGCAAGGAAGGGGTCCGCGAGAAGCCCCCTCCCGAGCATGACGCTGTCCAGTGCCGGAAAATCGCGTCCGGCGGCAAGGATGTCCTCCGCGGTAAACAGGTCCCCGTTAAGGGTGAGCGGGATCCGGCTTTTTTCCATGGCCGCAAGGAACACGTCCCTGTGGACCTCGCCGCGGTAGAACTCCTTCTGGATCCTCGGGTGGATGATCAGCTCCGCGATCGGGAATTCGTTGAAAAGGTCAAGGAGCGCCGGGAACTCCTCCGGGCTCCACCGGCCGATCCTGGTCTTCACCGTGACCGCAAGCCCCTCCGGCAGCGCGCGGAAGACCGCGTCGAAAAAGGAACGGAGGGCGTCCGGGTCGGAAAGGAAGCCCGAGCCCTTGCCCTTCGCGACCACGGTCCCGGACGGGCACCCGAGGTTCAGGTTCACCTCCCGGTAGCCGAGATCCCGCATGAAGGCGCAGGCCTCAAGGAAGTCCTCCGCCCGCCTCGTGAGGATCTGCGGAACGACGGGAACGCCCCGGTTATGCTCCGGGATGACGTCCCGCACCGCCCGCTTCGGGAGGCCGGTCTCCGGCCCCGGCGAGAGGAAGGGGGTATAATATTTTGAAACGCCTCCGAAACACCGGTGGAAGGCATTCCGGTATACGTACCCGGTAATGCCTTCCATCGGGGCGAAGCTTACACGCATCTGTTTTTCCAAATCGTTCTGTCCGGTCTCCCCGGTCTCCTTTTCTTTCGTCGGCCGTCCGCTTTTGTCGGGCCGTCCGCTTCCATCGGGCCGTCCCCTTTCGCCGGGCCGTCCGCTTCCGCGTCAGTCAGGAAGTGCGGCGTTCAGGGCGCGCACGGCATCGAGGTAAGGTCCCTCGCTCCCGTCCAGCCCGTAGATCCCGCCCTCCGTGACAAACGAGTAGACCTTGACGTCGTCGACCTCGATCGCGCCGTCAAGGCACGAGATCTGCAGGCTGTCGATCCCTGACAGGCCGGTCTCTGCGGTATACACCCCTTCCCCGTCAAGCCGCACCTGCTCGGAGAAGCCGCCGCCCTGGACGTAGACTCTTGAGGGGGCGCTGCAGCGGTAGGAAAAGCGGATCCTGCAGCCGTTCTTCGTGGTGACGTTCCTGCTGCCGAGATCCTGCCGGGCGTAGGCGCCTGCCGGAAGGAAGAGCCGCCCGTTCCCGCCGTCCCCGCGCACGCCGGCGCCGCCGGCCAGCACCCAGTTCTTTTTCCCGTCGCCGAACTGGCCGTTGTAGATGATATTGTCGCAGTAATCCCTGTACGTCCATACGGCGTATCCGCCGCCGGTGCCCTCGATGACCGGCGCCATCCCGGTGATGTAGTCCGGCAGCTCGTCCTCTCGGATCCGCGCGTTGTCCTCAAAGCCTGGCGTATTGTCCGTGAAGAGGAACTGGTCGATAAAGACAGGCTTTCCGCCGGCAGCCGCCCGAAGGTCCCCGAGGATCCTGGCAGCCTTCCCGATGCCCTCGCCCGCGCTGATCACCGTCCCGCGGTCGGAGCCCATAGGCGCAGCGTACATGCAGGACGTGTAGGACGCGCCGCCGGAGGCGAAGGTCGAGGTGTGCGGAACACCAATTAAAAGCCCGTCCGTCCCGGCCACCGGGTCGATGTCCAGGCGCACCTCCATGCTGAGGTCCGGGAACACCTCCTGCGTTTCCAGGAGGAGGCCGTTCAGCCAGTCGTCGTTCCATTCCAGGACGAATCTGCGCGCCGGGGAATGAAGCTCCGGAAAACAGACGTCGTCCTCCGTCTCAAGCTTTTTGCCGTAGGCGCGGCTGACCGCCTCGCTGTCATAGTGGCTGAAAACGTAGGAGGCGTACCCGCTTTTCCTCGCGGCGTCCCTCGTGTCGCTCCCGGAGACCGCGGTCTCGTCGAGATAATTCCAGAAATCCTCCCAGGTGATGAAGCCGCCCAGGAAATTCGGGCTTTCGGAAGCCTTTTCATAGACGCGGCGCGCGTAGTCGAGCCACGCCTCCCGGACTGTGCTGTCCGTGCGGATCTTCCGGAAGCGCTCGCCGACATTGCCCCCCGCGTCGTACGCGTCCCAGGTGTAGCCGACGCGGAGTATCACGGACAGGCCGGCATCGCCCGCTTTTTCCATGATCCTTCCGAGCGTGTCGTATGCCGCGGAATTGACGCTGCGTGTCCTGGTATCCGGCTGGAACTGCCGCCACGGGACCACCAGGACGACCGCGTTGAAGCCGTCCTCCCGGATCCGCGCGAAGTCCCGCTCCAGCGTATTCATCTCAGAGCTCCAGAAATTCACCACGTACTCGTCCCCCGTGTAGGTCGCCGCCTTCACGAAGCCGCTGAGAAGGAGCCAGGCGCACATGAGGAACAGGAGCGCTGTTAGTTTCAGACATCGCTTCATACGTAGGGTCTCCTTTCTGACGGAATAATATCCCATTATATAAGAAGTAAGAGCACTTCGCAATGACCGATTGACTTTGAAAATCAGCTGGAATAGACTGAAAACGAAGGTACGCGCAAACCGGAAGAAGAGCCGGACGGAACGTCCAAAGGAGATACCGTATGCTGGAAAAAGCTGATCTGAAACGAAAAATCGGAAAACGGGAATTCAAGGAACAGGTGAAGGAGCTGAAGGAGAAGCTGACCGCGCTCGACGCCCCGATCAAGGCCGCGAAGCTTCCGGTCATCATTCTTTTCGATGGCTGGAGCGCCGCCGGGAAGGGCCGCCTGATCCAGAACCTCATTCAGAATTTCGACCCCCGCTGGTACAGGGTCACCACCACCCTTCCGCCGACGGAGGCGGAAAAGCGGGAACCGATGATGTGGCGCCACTGGGCGAACATCCCTGAAAACGGCAAGATCGCCGTGCTCGACCAGTCCTGGTACCAGGAGCTGACGACGCTCAGGATCGACAACAAGGTCGACGAGCTCACGAACCTCCGCCACATGAACGAGATCAACAGCTTCGAGCGGGGCCTCGTAAACAACGGCTATCTCATCATCAAGTTCTTCGTCCACATCACGAAAAAGGAGATGAAGAAACGCATCGACGGGCTCATGGCGGACAAGAACACCGCCTGGCGCGTGACCGAAGCCGACCGGAAAATGCTGAAGAACTACGACGAGTACGTGCGCGTCACGGATCCCATGCTTGAGTACACGAACACGCCGGAGGCGCTCTGGCACGTGGTCTCCGGGATGGACCCCGAGGCTTCCATCCTCGACGTGTTCAACATCGTGATCGATTCCGTCAGCACCGCGCTGAAGATGAAGGCGGACCGCGACAGGCTCGCCCACGCGGCGGCGGCCGTGATCCAGCCGGGCCAGTACCGCTTTGTCCAGATGCCGCTCCTTAAGGACGTGGACCTTGACAAGTCCTTAAGCGACGAGCAGTACAAGAAGCAGCTGAAGGCCGAGCAGGACAGGCTCAGCTACTACCACAACCTCCTCTACCGCCACCGCATCCCCATGATCATCTGCTATGAGGGCTGGGACGCGGCCGGAAAGGGCGGGAACATCAAACGCGTGTCCGCCGCCCTGGACCCGCGCGGATATGAGGTGCTCCCGATCGCCTCCCCCACGCCGGAGGAAAAGAACCGCCACTTCCTGTGGCGCTTCTGGAAGCGTCTCCCGAAGGACGGCCACATCGCGATCTTCGACCGCACCTGGTACGGGCGCGTCATGGTGGAACGGCTCGAGGGCTTCTGCACCACCAGCGACTGGCAGCGCGCCTACGGCGAGATGAATGATTTCGAGCGCCAGCTCTACGACTGGGGCGCCATCATCATCAAGTTCTGGATCCACATTTCGAATGAGGAACAGCTTGCCCGCTTCACCGCGCGCCAGGAGGATCCGACGAAGCAGTGGAAGATCACGGACGAGGACTGGCGGAACCGCGAGAAGTGGCCGCTGTACGAGGTCGCGGTGAACGACATGCTGAAGTACACCTCAACAGAGTTCGCCCCCTGGCATATCATCGAGGGGAACGACAAAAAGTACGCCCGCGTGAAAACGCTGAAGATCATCAACGACACGATCGAGAAGCGGCTGAAGGGACTGGACTGAGGCCTTCTCCCGCTGAGGTAAAAACAAAACGGTCCCCGGGACCTGCGCCATGCAAGGCGGCGCGGATGCCCGGGGGCCGTTTTCTCATGTTTACTTTATCTCGTGTTTCCTGTCTGCCCGGGTCTCCCTGCTGCCCGGCTGTACCGGCTGCCCGGGTCTCCTGACTCCCCAGGTGTACCGGCTGCCCGGGTTTACTGGTTTGCCATCTGCTTCTGGCGGAACTTGTCCCTCTTCCGGAGCATCGGGTCAAGGATCTTCTTCCGGATCCTCAGGTTCTCGGGCGTGACCTCGAGGAGCTCGTCCGTGTCGATGAACTCCAGGCACTGCTCAAGGCTCATCACCTTCGGCGGCACCAGCTTCAGCGCCTCGTCGGCGCTCGAGGAACGGGTGTTGGTCAGCTTCTTCGTCTTGCAGACGTTGACCTCTACGTCCTCGCTCTTGCCTGCCTGGCCGATGACCATGCCGGCGTAGACCTTCACGCCCGGGCCCACGAACAGCGGTCCGCGGTCCTGCGCCTGGAAGAGGCCGTAGGTGATGGTCTCTCCGCTCTCATAGGCGATGATGGAGCCCTGCTTCCGGTAGTACATGTCCCCCTTGTAGGGGCCGTAGCCGTCGAACTCGGTGTTCAGGATCCCGTTGCCCTTCGTGTCCGTCATGAACTCGCCGCGGTAGCCGATCAGGCCGCGGGAGGGAATGCTGAACTCGCAGCGGGTGAAGCCGCCGTGGATCGGGCTCATGCCGATCAGCTCGCCCTTCCTCTGGGAAAGCTTCTGGATGACGGCGCCGGAGAACTCGTCCGGGACGTCTACAAAGGCGATCTCCATAGGCTCGAGCTTCTTATGCGCCTCCGTGTAGTGATAGATGACCTCCGCCTTCGAGACCGCGAACTCGAAGCCCTCGCGGCGCATGTTCTCGATGAGGACGGACAGATGCAGCTCGCCGCGGCCGCTGACCTTGAAGCAGTCCGGGGAGATCTCCTCCACGCGGAGGGAAACGTCGGTGTTCAGCTCCCGGAACAGGCGCTCGCGGATATGGCGGGACGTGACGTAGGTGCCCTCCTGCCCTGCCAGCGGGCTGTCGTTGACCATGAAGTTCATGGAGATCGTCGGCTCGGAGATCTTCTGGAACGGGATGGACTCCGGATGCTCGACGCTCGTGAGCGTGTCTCCGATGTGGATGTCGGAGATGCCGGAGATCGCCACGATGGAGCCGACCTGTGCCTCCTTCACCTCGACGCGGGAAAGGCCCTCGAACTCGTAGAGCTTTCCGATCTTCACCTTGCGGAGCTTGTCCGGCTCATGATGGTTCACGATCGCGAGCTCCTGGTTCACGCGGATCACGCCGTTGTCGACCTTGCCGACGCCGATGCGGCCCACGTATTCGTTATAGTCGATGGTGCTGATGAGGAGCTGCGGGTCCGCCTCCGGGTCGCCCTCGGGCGCCGGGATGTTTTTCACGATCGCCTCGAACAGCGGCTTCATGTCCATGTTGCCGTCGTTCACGTCGTCCCTCGCCCAGCCTGCGCGCGCGCTGGCAAAAACGAAGGGGCACTCGAGCTGGCGGTCGTTCGCCTCAAGATCCATGAGGAGCTCAAGGACCTCGTCCACCACCTCGTCCGGGCGCGCCTCGGGACGGTCGCACTTGTTCACGCATACGACGACGTCCAGGTCAAGCTCCAGGGCCTTCTTCAGGACGAAGCGGGTCTGCGGCATGGTGCCCTCGAAGGCATCGACCACAAGGACCACGCCGTTCACCATCTTCAGGACGCGCTCCACCTCGCCGCCGAAATCCGCGTGGCCGGGGGTGTCGATGATGTTGATCTTCACGCCGTTATAGTGGATGGCCGTATTCTTGGAGAGGATCGTGATCCCGCGCTCCCGCTCGATATCGTTGGAATCCATGACGCGGTCCACCAGCTCCTGGTTCTCGCGGAACACTCCGCTCTGCCTGAGCAGCTGGTCCACCAGCGTCGTCTTGCCGTGGTCGACGTGGGCGATGATGGCTACGTTCCTCACATCTTCTCTCTTCGTAATCATACAGACCTCTTTCTCTGAAGGCTCCGCGCGGCAGACGCGCCGCTCAACCGGACCTGTTTCATTAAACTTACATTTTTACAACAAATAGATAGTATAAACTTTTCAATAAAGAAAGGCAAGAGGGATTCCAAACTCCCGGCCGCTGCCGTGAAGCTCAGAGGATCTTCGTGACCCCGCCGACCCGGCAGTACTGGATCTTCTTAAGCCCTTCGGGCGATGCCTGTCCCCCGGAAAGCTCCGACACGCGCTTTATGACGCGCTCCGCCTTCTCCTCCGGGAGAAGCAGCGTCACGCGCACCCTGTCGGTGAATTCCGTCTCCGCCGTGTACAGCTCCTCCTCCTCCGCGATCCGCTGGAGCTTCCCGTAAAAGCCGTAGTCGACCTCCCAGGCGGAAAGCACTCCCGCGAAGCGCTCCGAGAAGAGCGACGCGTCGATGGCTGCCGCCGCGGCGGCGCTGTAGGCGCGGACCAGGCCCCCGGTCCCTAAAAGGATGCCCCCGAAATAGCGGGTCACGACCACGCACACGTTCCGCAGGTTCTTCTTTTTCAGGAGGTCCATCATCGGTGCGCCCGCGGTGCCGGAGGGCTCCCCGTCGTCGGACCTTTTTTCCGTCTTTCCGTCCTCTCCCGTGATATAGGCGTAGCAGTTATGCCGCGCGTCACGGTTCTCCTTCCGGATCCGCGCGATGAAGGCCTGCGCCTCCTCCTCCGTCGCGACCGGACAGACCGCGGCGATGAATCTCGACTTCTTTTCGACGATCTCGGCCGTCCCGCCCTCAAGGCAGAGCATGGCCGGCTGGCGCTCATTTCCCATTGCCGCCCCCATTCTTATCAGTTTTGTAAAAATATTGTATTTTTTTTTGCAATAAACGGGGCGTGTTCCCCCACTTTAAGCCCGTTTTGGACCTGAAATCAGTAGAATCCGCACCATCAGAGTGGTATAATCACTGCATGAACTTTTCAAAATATGCCGTGGAACGCACGCTCCGACAGGCCGGGCAGAAAACAGAAAAATACCGGAACTTCCTGGTTCTTGCGCTTGCAAGGATCATGTTTGTGTGCGCGCTTTTAGGCTCCGCCATGCTGGCGGCCTGCGGGATCGGCGCGATCCGCGGGATCATCGATTCGGCGCCTGAGTTAAGCGCCGACAGCATCTCCCGGCTGGGCTACGCGACCACCGTGTACGACTCGAAGGGCAATGTCACGGAAACGCTGGTCATGGCAGGCTCGAACCGGCAGGAGGCGACCTACAGCGAGCTGCCTGAGGACCTGATCGACGCGTTCGTCGCCATCGAGGACGCCCGCTTCTGGCAGCACAAGGGCATCGACACACGTTCCATTATGCGTGCGGTCGCCGGTGTCGTCAAGGGAGATTCCTCCTCCGGCGGAGGCTCCACCATCACCCAGCAGCTCATCAAAAACAACGTGTTCAACGGCGGAAGGGAGAAGACCTTCGGCGAAAAGCTCGAGCGTAAGATCCAGGAGCAGTACCTTGCCGTGAAGCTCGAGCAGATCATGGACAAGACGGTCATCATGACCAACTACCTGAACACGATCAACCTCGGCAACAACGCGCTCGGCGTCAAGGTGGCAGCCCGCCGCTATTTCAACAAGGACGTCTCCGACCTGACGCTTTCTGAGTGCGCGGTGCTCGCGGGCATCACCCAGAACCCCTCCCGCCTGAACCCGATCTCCGGGCAGGAAAAGAACGCCGACAAGCGCAAGGTCATCCTCCGCTACATGATGGACCAGGGCTACATCTCCAAGGCGGAGATGGACGAAGCCCTCGCGGACGATGTCTACAGCCGCATCCAGAACGTCGACCTCATCACGCAGGAGAAGGCCTCCCACACCTACAGCTACTATACCGACGAGCTGGTGCGCCAGGTGCTCGCGGACTTCCAGGAGAAGTTCGGCCTGACGGAAACGCAGGCGCACAACCTTCTGTACAGCGGCGGCCTTTCCATCTACACCGCGCAGGACCCGGACCTCCAGAGGATCGTGGACCGCGAGGTGAACGATCCCGCGAACTATCCCGTCACGAAGTACTCCATGGAATACCGCCTGTCCGTAAAGCAGGCTGACGGCGAGACGAAGAACTACAGCGAGATGAACCTGAAGCGCTGGCACCTTGAAGACCTCGACACGGACTTCACCGGCCTGTACCGCACCGAGGAGGCCGCGCGCGCGGACGCGGAGGCCTACCGGGAGAGCGTCCTTAAGAGCGGCGACCAGGTCCTCGGCGAAACGATCCACATCACCCTCGAGCCGCAGGACTCCTTCGTCCTGATCGAGCACAGCACCGGGCAGGTCAAGGCGCTTTCCGGCGGACGGGGCGACAAGAAGGTCTCCCTCTCCCTGAACCGTGCCTCCGGCACGCTCCGGCAGCCCGGCTCCACCTTCAAGATCCTCTCCTCCTTCGCCCCGGCGCTTGACGCCTGCGGTGCCACGCTCGGGACCGTCTACTACGACGGGCCGTACGAGGCGAACGGAAAGAAGTTCCGCAACTGGTACGGAAGCGACCAGTACCTCGGGTGGTCCTCCATCCGGGACGGCATCGCCTACTCCATGAATATCGTCGCCGTGCGCTGCCTCATGGAGACCGTCACGCCGCAGCTCGGCGTGGAGTACTGCCGGAAGTTCGGCATCACCTCCCTCACCGACACCGACTACAATCCGGCGACGGCGCTGGGAGGCCTGACGAAGGGCGTCTCGAACCTTGAGCTCACCGCCGCCTTCGCCGCCATTGCGAACGACGGCGTCTACACGAAGCCGGTCTTCTACACGAAGATCCTGGACCACGACGGGCACGTCCTCATCGACAATACGCCTCAGACCCGGCGCGTCCTGAAGGACTCCACCGCGTTCCTCCTCACGAACGCCATGGAGCAGGTCATGGTCTCGAACCGCAAGTTCGCGCGGAGCGGGGTGAACGTCAACTCGACCGGCACCCGGGCGAAGATCGCCAACATGAGCTGCGCGGGCAAATCGGGCACCACCACCAGCAACAACGACGTCTGGTTCGTCGGCTACACGCCGTACTACACCGCCGGCATCTGGGGCGGCTGCGACAACAACCAGGACCTTTCCGCGGAGAACGGGGGCAACTCCTTCCATAAGGATATCTGGCGGAAGATCATGGAGCAGGCCCACGCGGGGCTTTCCGACCCGGGCTTCCCGGTCCCCGAAAGCGTGGTCCAGGCGGAGATCTGCCGGAAATCCGGAAAGCTCGCGGTCCACGACGTCTGCCGGTACGACCCGCGCGGCAGCGCAGTCTACACGGAGTACTTCGCGCGCGGCACCATCCCCGCCGAGATGTGCGACAAGCACTCCACCGCGACGGTCTGCTCGGTGACCCATCTCCTGCCGACAAGCTACTGTCCGGATACGACGACCCGCGTCACCATGATCGTCCCGGATTCCGATACCGAGACGGACGACTCCGTCTTCACCGCGGACAGCTGGTGCTACCTGCACACGGCTGACTGGAGGCCGGAGCCCGAGACGCAGGCTGCCCCGGACGCGCCGGATGCCGCGTCCACGACGGTGAACGTGTCAGGACCTGGCGCGAACCTTCCGCCGAACTAAAGGCAGGACCGTTCCGCAAAGCCCGCTTCCGGGACAAATGGACAGCCAGGCACAAAGACAGCCCCACACGACCCGGTCCATTAGCGCTGATACGCAGAGGAGCCGGCCGCATTTCATGCGGCCGGCTCCTTTTATGATCCTCTTTTTTCAGTATCCTCTCTCCAGCTGCGCCTCGCGCGCGAGCTCCGTATCCGGGAACCGCATGATGACCTCGCCGAAAAGATTGTTCGCGTTCTGTATGTCGCCGAGCTTCTTGTAGCTCATCGCCTTCCGGAACAGCGCGTACTGGTACTCCGGGTTGATGGCAAGCGACTTGTCGTAGTACGCGATCGCGTCCTCATAGTTTCCCTGCTCGTAGGCGCGCTCCCCCATCGCGTAGAGGCTTAAATACCCTTCCGCGTTCATGCGCTCCGCGATGATGGTGTAGATCTCCGAGACGGAGATCCCACTGCCGTCCTCGATATCCGTGAGCTGCGAGACGTCGATGGTCGCGTACAGATCCGCCGCGTGCGAATAGTTGTCCGTCCGGTAATCGTTCAGGATCCCGATCATCTTCTGGAACTGCGAGAGCTTGTAGGTGTAGCTCTCGTCGACCGTGTTCAGCTCGCTGTCGAGCGCGTCGCGCGCCTCCGTGAGCGACCGGTTCTCCTTCGTGAGCGACTGGATCTCGTTGTTTGCCTTCGAAAGCTTTTCCGACACGGCCATGAGGTCGTGGTTGTGGAGCTGGGTAAGCTCCGCGGTCTTCGTCGGCATGTAAAGGAAGAGGACCGCCGCCGCGCCGATGAGCAGGCCCATCCCGATGTTCACGATGGTCTGCCATCCGGTGCTCTCCCGGTAGGTCGGCGGGATGATGACGTCATCGTCCGTCATCTGCCGGTGGGAGTAGGCATTCTTCCCGCTCTCCTGCGAAGTCTCCTCCGGGCGCTCCTTCCGGTTCTTCTTCACCACCGCGAGGTAGCGCACCGCGTCCGGGTTCGACCTGTCCACGCGGAGCACGCGGTTCAGGTAGTACTCCGCCCTGCCGAACTCCCCGCGGCTCATGTGTATGAGTGCAAGGAGCAGTGCCGCGCGCACGTAGTTCGGATGCTCGGAGCACACGCCCGAAAGACGGTGCATCGCGAAGTCGCGGTTCCCGTTCTGCGCGGCAGCCAGCGCGGTGTTGTACATCGTGATCATCTGGCTGTACGCCTTAAGCCTCCCCCGCTTCCTCCGGATCTCGTCAAGGTAACGGACGGCGGCATTGCCCTCGGGGTCCAGGCTCGTGGAGATGACCCACTGCGCAAGCGCGTCGCCCACCTCGCCGATCTCGTAGAAGATGAGCCCCAGGAGGTTCCGCGCGTCCGTGTGCCTTTTGTTGAAGAGGAGCGCGCGCTTAAGAAAGGGCACGGCGGCAGAAAGCTCCCGCTCCCGCGCCCTCTGAAGGCCGGCGTTATAGCAGCTGTTCGCGATCCTGTCGCAGCGGTCTGCCATATATTCGTTCATCCGTTCCGCTCCCGGACCTCGTTCTTTAAAAGCTCCATCAGGATATCCTTCATATCCGTGATGTCACCCTTCACGATCGCGTCCTCGACAGAGCTGATCTCCATGCTGGAACGGAAATTCAGGATCTCCTCATCGTAATTGATCATTCAGGTCCAAATCACTTTCTGAGCCGGGCAAGCTGCTCCTCCACCTGGCGGAGCATCTGCTCGTATTTTGCAAGCTTCTCTCTTTCGGCGGCGACCTTCGCCTCCGGCGCCTTCTTCACGAAGCGCTCGTTCGAAAGCATCCCGCCGGATCTGCGGATCTCGCCCTCAAGGCGCTCCTGCTCCTTCGTAAGGCGGGCAAGCTCCTTGTCGACGTCCACGAGGTCCGCGAACGGGATATAGATGTTCGCGCCCGGGATGACGCAGGAAACTGCATCGTCCCCGATCCCCGCCTTGTCCTTCTGGAGGTAGACCTCGGAGGCGCGGGCAAGCATGCTGAAGAAGTCCTTCGCGCGCGCGAAGCTCTGAAGGAGCTCCCCGTCCTCCGACACCACGTAGACTGCCGCCTGGCGTCCCGGCGCGACGTTCATGGAGGTGCGCACCGCGCGGATCGCGCGGACTGCCTCCTTGATGGCCTCGACCTCCCGTTCCTCCGCATCGAACGCGAAGCGCTCCTCATAGACCGGCCACGGGCTGATCATGATGCTCTCCTCGTCCTCGTTGAGGTTCATGTAGATCTCCTCCGTCACGAACGGAAGGAAGGGGTGCAGGAGCTTCAGCGAACGGCTGAGCACCGTCTTCAGGGTCCAGAGCGCAGCCTCGCGCGTCGCGTCCTCCTTGTCCCAGAGACGCGGCTTCACCATCTCGATGTACCAGTCGCAGAACTCCTCCCAGATAAAGTCGTAGACCTTCTGGAGGGCGATCCCCAGCTCGTACTTGTCGAGGTTCTCGGTGACCTCCTTTACGAGGTCGTTGCACTTTGAAAGGATCCAGCGGTCAGCAGCGGTGAGCGCCTCCGCGGACGGCTCCGCGGGCGCCTCCTCGCCGAGGTTCATCATGATAAAGCGGGACGCGTTCCAGACCTTGTTCGCGAAGTTCCTGGACGCCTCGACGCGCTCCCAGTAGAAGCGCATGTCGTTTCCGGGCGCGTTGCCCGTCATGAGCGTGAGGCGCAGCGCGTCCGCGCCGTACTTCTCGATGACCTCGAGCGGGTCGATGCCGTTGCCCAGGGACTTGGACATCTTCCGGCCCTGGGAATCGCGCACGAGTCCGTGGATCAGGACCGTGTGGAACGGGACCTCCCCTGTCTGCTCAAGCGCCGAGAAGACCATGCGGATGACCCAGAAGAAGATGATGTCGTAGCCTGTGACCAGGACGTCCGTCGGATAGAAATATTCAAGCTCCGGGGTCTTCTCCGGCCAGCCGAGCGTGGAGAACGGCCACAGCGCGGAGGAGAACCAGGTGTCAAGGGTGTCCTCGTCCTGGGTGAGGGACGTTCCGCCGCACTTCGGGCAGGCGCACGGCGCGTCCTTCTCGACGATGGTCTCCCCGCAGGAATCGCAGTACCAAGCCGGGATGCGGTGTCCCCACCAGAGCTGGCGGGAAATGCACCAGTCGTGGATGCCCTCGAGCCAGTTGAGGTAGGTCTTCCCGTAGCTCTCCGGGACGAACTTCAGCGTCCCGTTCTTCAGCGCCTCGATCGCCGGCTTCGCCATCTCCTCCATGCGGACGAACCACTGCGGCTTGACCATGGGCTCGACGACCGTCTTGCAGCGGTCGTGCGTGCCGACGGCATGGCTGTGCGGGACCACCTTCACGAGGAGGCCGAGCGCCTCGAGATCCGCCACGATGGCCTTTCTCGCCTCGTAGCGGTCCATCCCGTCATACTTCGATCCGGGGCAGTCGACCCTCGCGTCGTCGTGCAGCATGCAGATCTCCGCAAGGCCGTGGCGCTTTCCGACCTCGAAATCGTTCGGGTCGTGCGCGGGCGTGATCTTCACGCAGCCGGTACCGAACTCCTTGTCCACGTACTCGTCCGCGATCACGGGGATCTGACGGCCGGTCAGCGGGAGCTCCAGCATCTTCCCCACAAGGTCAGCGTAGCGCTCGTCCTCCGGGTTGACGGCGACGGCCGTGTCGCCGAGCATGGTCTCCGGGCGGGTGGTCGCGATCTCGACGAAGCGTCCCTCCTCCCCGACGATCGGGTAGTTGATGTGCCAGAAGAAGCCGTCCATGTCGACGTGCTCGACCTCGGCGTCGCTGATCGAGGTCTGGCAGACCGGGCACCAGTTGATGATGCGGGATCCCTTGTAGATATAACCCTTCTTGTAAAGGCGCACGAAGACTTCCTTTACCGCGTCGGAGCAGCCCTCGTCCATGGTGAAGCGCTCGCGCTCCCAGTCCGCGGATGAGCCGAGCTTCTTCAGCTGCTGGATGATCCTGGAGCCGTAGTCCTTCCTCCATGCCCAGCACTCCTCAAGGAAGCCGTCTCTTCCGAGCTCCTCCTTTGCGCGCCCTTCCTTCTTCAGCTTGTCGATGACCTTGACCTCCGTCGCGATCGCGGCGTGGTCGGTCCCCGGCTGCCACAGCGCGGAATATCCCTGCATGCGCTTGTAGCGGATCAGGATATCCTGCATGGTATTGTCGAGCGCGTGGCCCATGTGCAGCTGCCCTGTGATGTTGGGCGGCGGCATGACGATCGTGAACGGCTTCTTGTCCGGGTCGACTGCCGCGTGGAAGTAGTTCCCGTCCATCCATTTCTGGTAGATCTGGTCCTCGATCTCCGAAGGAGCGTAGGTTTTTGGAAGTATCTTCATTTTCTGTATCCTTTCTAAAGCGCATTTTCACTGCGCGTTATGGTTTCCTTTACACCGGAGCGTCCCCTCCCCTTAAAGGGGCGCGGGCGATGCTCCTGCCCTCTTACAGCATGGACCGGTAGTCCTGCTTCCAGCGCCGGATAAGCTCCGCGGTGCCCTGCTGCCGCCTTACGGGATCCTTTTCGAAGATCTCCCGTATCTCGCGGCGCCGCGGCCCCTCCGCGGCCCGGAGCCTTGCCTCCTCGTACTCCGCGTCCCACTCGGGCGGGATGTCGCTCCCCGCCGCCGCGCTGTAGCGCTCGCGGAGGCCGATCACCGGCTCAGTCAGGGAGAGGAAGTAGATCCGCTTCCGGATGGTATTGTCCTTAAGAAGCGTGTACGCCTCCTCGAAGGCGCGGCACGCGCGGTCGTTCATGAAGAGGTTCGCGTAGGCGCAGCCCTGGTTGTTCAGGATCCTTCCCTTCAGGTTCGCCGTGAGGCCGGAGCCGTCCGGGAGCTTCAGGATGCGCTCGTAAAGCTTCGCGGCCTTCCCGTAGCGCCTTAATGAGAACAGGAGGTCCGCCTGCTGCTTTAGATATTCCGCGTCGGGCAGCTTCCGGAGCGCCTGGATGCGGCCCTTCAGCTGGTCGCTCTCCTGCCTTGAAAGATAGCCCGTGATCTCCTCCGTATAGAGGATGAGGTCCTCCGGCTTCATGCCGGCCTTTTTCTGCTCCCGGAGCTGGTACGCGAGCATCCGCTCGCCGGCGCCGAGCTCAAGGAACTCGAGCACCTGCTCCGACGGATAATCGTCCAGGAAAAGGAGCGGGTAGCGGATCATGCAGTAGCAGAGCTCCTCCGCGGTATAGACGCGGACCCCGAGCTCCTCAAGAAGCAGGCAGTGCATCGGGTCGGACGCGTTGACAAGGATCATTCCCATAAACGCACCTCCCGCTCGACGAACGCGTCGGTCTTCGGGAACAGCTCCCCGAAGCCCGCGTCCTTAAGCTTCACCTGCATGGTCTGCTCGTCCGGGAACGAGGCAAGAAAATCGATGAAGGACGCCTTTGGCGGGCGCTGCGGCAGGAACGAAAGCGGAAGCCGGACGCTCTTCACCTTTTTCGGGTTCAGCGGGTCGATCCTCAGCTCGAGCTCCGTCATGCTGTCGGGCATGAGCCGGAGGCTCACGCCGGCGCCGCTTAAGGGATCCCCTGCCGTCACCACGGGGAATACCATGCTGTGGCCGTTCTTCTCCACGTTCATGGTGACGGTCGCTCCCGCCCTCCCGCTGCAGATCGCGGTGAAGCCCGGGTCGCCCCGGCCTTCGGAAAGCAGGGCCCCGCGCACCAGCGCGCCCTTGGCGAAGAGGTCCTGGTCGATAAACACCTTGCGCCGCTGGCAGATGGCCTTCATGAAGCTGTCCGCCCAGTCGTAGCGCTCAAAGCCCTTTCCCGTGAGGAACACGGCGGAGAAGATCTTCCGCTTCATCAGGCGCTCCGCGCAGGAGGTCATGATATTGTCCGCAAGCTTTTCGCCCGACTCCGTCTCCAGGACGGTCAGCGTAAAGGCCTCGTCGAGCTTCTCCTGCTCCGCGTAGACGATGAGCCGGTTCCTGTCGCGCCTGGTACGGAGCTCGTAGAAGGACAGCGACTGGTCGGACAGGTCGAAAAGCCCGACCTGGCCGGTCCGCACCTCGCGGGGCTGGCTCATCACATAGTAAAGAAAGCTTTCCGCGCGGCTGATCACGAAGGTCTCTCCCTTCGGGAAGCCGTAGGAGGCAAGGCTCTCCGTCAGCGCGGCGGCCTTTGCCCTTTCATAGTCTTCAAGTACGATAACGGACGCCGAAGGCGCCGCGCCCCCCGTGCGCTCTACGGTGATGCCGCGCACCTCCTGGGCAAACTGCCCGAGAAGGTCCTTCGCCTCATAGCGCACGCCGCGGACGGTCGCCGTGCCCCCGCGCTCCGCGAGGCGCAGGAGCTTGTCTGTCAGGATGCCTTTGCCGGAGAGGGCCTGCTCGTAGGCCTCCTCTCCGATATACCAGCGGTCATGCTTTCTGTCCCGGCAGACCGCGGTCGGGAAATGGAAGGTCTCTTCCGTATCGGACAGCGCCGCGGACGCGCCGTTGTCCGTCAGGTCGATCCCGAGGATCCTCGGTCCCATATTCCCTCCTTTCTTCAGATCAGCCGGAACAGCTCCGCGGCGAGATCTTCATCGGAGGCAAATGCCTCCATATCCCGGCGGAGTCCTGCATCATCCTTCTTTCTGAGCTTTTCCGAGAGACCGTTCAGGCAGGCGAAGCGGCTGCCCTCCGGGGCGCTGTGCTCCTTCTCCCTGACGCGGCCGCCTGCCGCTGTCCCTCCGCCGGCCTCCAGGATCTCATACTCCCAGACCTCGCCGTCGAAAAGGACCTCTCTCTTCACATAAATGTCCCTGTACATACGCGCAAGCTTCTCCGTCCGGAACTCTGTCTCGTCCGGAAGGATCCGCATGCGGATCTCATATTCCGCGTCTGTCTTTCCGCGGAACTCGACGCACGCCTTGTCCATGATCTCTTCCGGGACCGGAATAAAGCGCGCTAAATTTTTATAATAAGGGAAGCAGAGCCCCTCGTCAAGCAGGCAGGAAAGGATCTGCTCCGCCCTTGCCTTCTGCTCATCGGAAAGCGTCTCCGCGTCCGAGTAGAACTTTGTCAGCGCCAGCTGGTAAATGGTCGGCACCTTGTCCTTCACGCTGCTGCCGTCGACCAGCATCTCAAGATACCGGAAGACGCCGGCATCCGCCGGTGCGCCGTCAAGGAAATACGCGGCCGCCCGGTCGGTCATGTAGGCGCGGACCATAGCCTCGGACGTCTGCCCGCGGCTCCTGTACCAGGTGAAGACCTGGTCAAGATGCGTTTTTTCGCCCGTGAACAGCATCTGCGCGAGAAGCCGCTCCCCGAGGTCGTAGGTCTCCGAGCCCGCTTTGACCGCGGACTCAAAGAGCCGGAACATGATCTCCGTCGAGTCGTTCAGGTGCTCGCAGAGGTAGTCCGTGAGCACGGCGTCCGCCCTGCCCTTCAGGAACACGGCCTCGGAGCACTTTAAGAGGACCTCGTCCTGCGCGAACATGCGGTCAAGCACGATCCCGGAGCAGAGCCTCGAAAGAAGCTCCGTGCTCTGCGGAAGCACAAGGCACGCGCCCGCGATCTCCCAGGCCTCGCGGAGCCTTCCCCGTTCGATGAGGAGGGTGATCACGCGCTCCGTCTCCGCGGCGGTAAGCTCCCGCCGGTCGAGGGAGACCAGGAAATCAAGGCTCTCCTCCGGTTCCTCCGCAAGGATTGAGACAAGCCTCCTCCTGCAGGGCTCCGAAAGGCGGAGCTCCGAAAGCGCGGTGCGGATGATCCGCACGTCCCCGGGGGAGACGCGGGACCCTTCCCCGCCGGCATCAGCCGCCGTGACGCGCTTCAGCGTCCTGAGCATGGCGACCGGGCCGTCGGGATCCAGCTCCGTGCAGCGCTCCATGAGCGCCGGCATGTCGCAGATCTTCTCTTCCTTCCAGGGGATGTCCGCGTAGCGGTTCCCGTAGGCGTCCTCAAAGAGGAACACCGCGTCGTCCGTGAAGACGGGGATATAGGCGGTCCCGTTCTCGATCCTCTGCTTCTGGTTCTCGGCGAGCTCCGGGTACACGATGACCGCCGAACGGATATAGGAGGACCTGACCGTCAGATGGCGCGCGTTCAGGACCGCGGGAAGCGGGCCGGCGAGCCGCCGGTCGATCATGCTCTCGGAAAGCACCTCGCGGTACAGGACCGCAAGCCGCCGGTTCACGCTGCCGGTGAGGAGCTTCATAAAGGTATAGTCCTCGATCTGGCGGCGGTACTCCTCCCAGAGCGCCGGCTCAAACGCCTTCACGAGGCACATGTTTTCGTACAGCTTCTCGCGGGTCCTGTCGTCCAGCCGGTTGTCGTAAGCGAAGTAAAGGAACACCTCGTGCGGCAGGGCGGCAGTCATCCCCTCGGGCATGCTGTAAAGAAGGTACTCGTTCAGCCCGGTCAGCCGGACATGGTCGCGGATCCCGAGGCTGTACCACCGGAAGGCCTTCTCCGTGCGGTCGTCCATGCGGATGAGGGCCGTGCAGATCACGGTAAGAAGCTCTGCCGAAGGATGCCTCTCGTAAAGGCGCTCCAGGAGACGGACCTGCATGGGCCCGCAGGTCCGGACCGATGCCGCGGCCTGCGTAAAGGCGCCGGCCGCCGCCTTTGAGAGCTTTGCGTGATCCAGCGCGAAGCGAAGCACGGAGAGCTCCATATTCCCGAGCGTTTTAAGAAGCGCCGGGGTCTTTTCATAAGCCTTCAGGAGCTCCGCGTAAAGGAAGGGGCTCCTTGAGCCTGCATCGTAAACGCCTGCAAGCGTCTCGTGCCATGCGTAGGCATCGTCCGGCGCCCCTGGCGCGAGAAGCGACAGCACAGAAAGGAGGCCGGTCACGCCCTCCTCAAGGTATTTCCTCACAAGACGGAGCGCGCCGCTCCTCCGCTCCTCCCCGCCGGGAAGGAGCGCCTTCAGCGCCTCCATGAGGGCGTATTCGTACCTGCCGGTCTGGCGCAGCTCCTGCACGGCGCCCTCGACGCCCGCGATGAGCTCCTTCGCCTGCTCGGGCCGGCCGGCAATGTAAGCCGCCTCCGCCTTAAGGAGGATGTTCCTCCGCTGCTCCGCCCGCTCGCCTCCCGCGCCCTCAAGCGCGGCGAGCATACGCTCCCCGGCGGCCCTGTCCGGCGTCCCGAAGGTGAACGCCGCCAGCTTTTCCTCAAGGTATCCGGCAAAGCGGCGCTTTTCCTCAAGCCGCTGCCGCTTCCTCGCGGTGACGGCCGGCTCCTCCGCGCGGAACACCGTCACGGGAACGGAGAACGCGAACGCGTCCGTGAAGAAACAGACCCTTCCCTCGTTCCTTCCGGCGTGGAGCTTCGCGGAATCCACCGCGAACGAATACGTCATGGCGCCGTTCTGAAACTGCTCCGGCGTGACTGTCCGGACCGGGAGCGTGATAAAGCCGCCCTCCGCCCGCACGGAAAGCCGGAACCAGCCCTGCCGCACGATCACAAGGACGATGCTGCCGACCGCCTGGGCGGCCACTCCCCTGAGCGAGCACTGCTCCGTCTCCGCCCGCACGAGGGCGGGCTTCTTCGCGCCGGCCGCCACAAGGAATTCCTCCATCGCCGACTGCCGGTCCGGCCCGCCGCGGAACGCTTCATAAAGAGCGCGCGTCCGCATGTCCTGCATGAACGGCGCGCTCACAAAATATCTGTACTCAAAAATGCGAAGCGCCGATTCCGGATCGGCCTTCGCTATGAGAGCAAAGTCTTCAATTGTCCTGAAATGCTCCAGCGTGCCGGCAGCAGTGCCGTCCGTCACCCGGAAGCAGAAGGGGATCTCCCTCTCCCCGGCGTTCGTGACCAGGCGGAGCGATCCCTCGATCCTGTCCCCCGGTTCAAGGAACCGGGCGTCAGCCTCGACCGCGATGCGGTTCTTCCTCCCGCCGAACGCGGGCCTTAAGACCCGGACCCGGACGCTGTCCGAATAGACAAGGCCCTTCAGGTGGATCCCGTTCCCGCTCTCCGCGGCGATCTCCGTCTTAAGGACCTCCCCCTTCCTTACCGGAAGGTCGATCCTTTCCGGCGCGAGAACAAGCTCCGGATCTCCGGCGCTGAGGATGCCGCGCGCCAGCCGGTTGATTCTCTCTCTCATTCCTGCCCTCTGATCTTACCTTTTGTTAAGGCGATTTTATCACACTTCCCGTTGAATGAAAACTTTCCCTTTGCCGAAAAGCTTGTTATAATGTCGGAACAGAACGCTGTCCGGAGGTAGTCCATGATTTCTGATCCGATGACCTTATATAAGCTCATGGTCCTGTATATGCTGCGCAGGGTGAATTTCCCCCTGACCGAGGAGCGCATCACCCACTTCTTCCTGGACCGGGAGTACACGAATTATTTTTCCTTAAAGCAGGCGCTCTCCGAGCTGATCGAATCGAAATTCATCCGCTGCCACTCCGTCAGGAACTCCACCCGCTACACGATCACGCCGGAAGGCGAGGAGGCCTGGGGCTTCTTCGGAAAAAAAGTCTCCTCCGAGATCCTCGCCGATATCGAGGGGTATCTGAAGGAGAACCGCTTCCGCATCCGCAGCGAGGTCGGCGTGACCGCTGACTACTATAAATCCACGAACCAGGACTATATCGTCAGCTGCGAGATCAACGAGGGACGCGTAAAGCTCATCTCCCTCTCCCTTTCCGTCCCCGACGAGGCGCAGGCCGAGCTCATGTGCGCCCGCTGGCGCGACACGAGCCAGGACGTCTATTCCTACGTCCTGAAAAAGCTCATGGGCAGCGAATGAATTTTCGACCATGGGGACTGTCCCCATGGTCCAACAAAAACCCGCTCTTGTGTTGATTTTCCGAACAAATGTTGAGCCATGGGGACAGTCCCCATGGCTGAAATCATTTCTATGATTCAATTACTGACCGGATGGCCGAGAAGACTTCTTCCCGGCCGTCTTTTGTTTCTGAGGAGAACGGGATGACCGGCGTGTCCTTCGGGCAGCCGAGCGTCCCGCGGATCGTTTTCTTCAGGGAGGCGATCTGGCTCCGCTTCACCTTGTCGGCCTTGGTCGCGATGATCACGGCCCTGAGCCCCCGCGACGCGATCCAGTCGTACATCATGCAGTCGTTGCCCGACGGCTCGTGGCGGATGTCCACCAGGAGGAACACGGTCTTCAGCTGCTTCGAGGTGTTCAGGTACCGCTCGATCATTTCCCCCCACGCGGCACGCTCCCGCTCGCTCGCGTTCGCGTAGCCGTAGCCCGGCAGGTCCACAAAGTATACCATGCCGTTCACACGGTAGAAATTGATGGTCTGCGTTTTCCCGGGCCGTGCCGAGGTCCGGGCGAGGGCCTTCCGGTTCACGAGCGCGTTCAGCAGGCTCGATTTCCCGACGTTCGACTTTCCAGCGAACGCGATCTCCGGCAGCGCGGTCTCCGGCACCTTGCTCGTCACGCCGCAGACCAGCTCGAGCACCGCCTCCCGCACGGTGACGTTCCCGTTCTCATCGAACAGGGGCGACGGCACCGCCGGCGGCACGGTCTTTTTAGAGCGCTGCTTTTTCAGGGCGGCAGCCGCCGCCTTCTTTTCCTCCGCCAGCGCCTTGTCCCGCCCGAACGCGCCCGCGACGCGTTTCTTTATCTCCCCCTTTTCCGCGGGAGACGCGGTCCGCGTCCCGCCCTGGACGCTCTTCCTGATTGTCTTCGGTCCGTTCGTCATTCCGTTTTTTCCTTTTCCTCTGCTCCGGCCGCTCCCCCGGCGTGCTTCTTTGCCGGCGCGGTGAACGCCTGCTTCACGGCCTCCCGGAACTCCTCAATGTAAACGATGCTCAGCCCGTCCGTGATCTCCGCGGAAAGCTCCGCGATATCCGGCCGGTTCGCCTCCGGCACCAGGATCTTCGTGATCCCCGCAGCCTTCGCCGCAAGCGTCTTTTCCTTCAGCCCGCCGATCGGCAGGATGCGCCCGCGGAGCGTGATCTCGCCTGTCATGGCAAGATTGCCGCGCACCTTCCTCCCGCTCGCCGCGGACAGCATGGCGACCGCCATGGTCACGCCCGCGCTCGGCCCGTCCTTCGGCACCGCGCCCTCCGGGATATGGATATGGATGTCGTTCTTCTCAAAAAAGTCCTGCGTCACGCCGTAGTCCGGGGCAGCCGCGCGCACGCACGAAAGCGCGGTCTGGGCGGATTCCTTCATGACGTCGCCCATAAGGCCTGTCAGCTGCAGGACGCCCTTCCCGGGCATGACGCTCACCTCGATCTCGAGGGTCGCGCCTCCCGCGCTGGTCCACGCAAGGCCGCGGACGATCCCCACCTGGTCCGGCCTCACGTGGTCCTCGGGCCGCACCTTCTCCTTGCCGAGGAGCTCCCTGACCTTTTTCTCCGTGATGCGGATCTTCCGCTTCCGCCCCTTCAGGATCTCGCGGGCGCATTTCCGGTACACGTCCCCGATCCGCCGCTCGCAGTTTCTCACGCCGGCCTCCCGGGTGTAGCTCCGGATGATCTTAAGGATCGCTTCGTCGGTAAATTCCACCCTGCCGTCGGGTATGCCGTTCGCCTCCGCCTGCTTTTTAACAAGGTAATCCTTCGCGATATGGAACTTCTCGTTCTCCGTGTAGGAGTTGATCTCGATGATCTCCATGCGGTCGATCAGCGGCGCCGGGATGGTCTCCATGGTGTTCGCCGTCGCGATGAAGAGGACCTTCGAAAGGTCGATCGGCAGCTCGACGTAATGGTCGCGGAACTTTACGTTCTGTTCCCCGTCAAGGACCTCGAGGAGGGCTGATGCCGTCGCCCCGTGATATTCGGGCGAGACCTTGTCCACCTCGTCGAGAAGCATGAGCGGGTTCGCGCTTCCCGCCTGCCGGAGCGCGTCGACGATCCGCCCGGGCATGGCACCGACGTACGTTTTCCTGTGGCCGCGGATCTCCGCCTCGTCCCTGACGCCGCCGAGGCTGATGCGCACATACTTCTTGTCAAGCGCGCGCGCCACGCTCCGCGCGATCGAGGTCTTGCCCGTTCCAGGCGGCCCGACCAGGCAGAGGATGGGACTCTTGCTGCCCGGGTTCAGCATGCGGACCGCAAGGTACTCGACCACGCGCTCCTTCACCTTCTCCAGGCCGTAATGATCCTTCTCGAGGATGTCCTCGGCCCGCTCAAGGTCCGGGTTGTCCTTCGTCTCATGGTCCCACGGAAGCTCGAGGAGCGTGTCGATGTAGGTCCGGATGACGTTCGCCTCCTGCCCTCCGCCCGGCATGGACTTGAGCCTTCCGACCTCCTTCATGATCCTGGCCTTCACCTCCTCGGAGGCCTCCAGCTTCTCACAGCGCGCGCTGTACTCGTCCGCTTCCGCGGAGGGCGATTCCCCGCCGAGCTCCTGCTCGATCAGCTTCATCTGCTCGCGCAGCACATATTCCTTCTGGTTCTTGTCGATATTCTCGCGGAGCTTCGCCTGGAATTCCCGCCGGATCGCGCTGACCTCGATCTCCCGCGTCAGCTGCTCCGTCAGGACGGCGTACAGCTCCTCCGTCGTATCGCACTCGAGGATCTTCTGGGCGATGCTCCACTCCCATGTGAGATCCGCGGACGCGCGGACCAGCAGCCGGTTCACGTCGCTGATCCTTAAGAGCGGGTTCAGGAACTTCTCCGCGAACGGCCGGTTCCCCTCCGCGTACTTCTTCAGGCGGTCTCTCACGATCCTGAGCATGGCAATGGACGCCGGGGCAGCCGGGTCCGCCTTGATGAGCGGCACCTCCTCCACCTCGGCAGTCATCATCTTTTCGCCCGGATAGAGCGCGATGATCCGCGCGCGGGAGATGCCCTCGACCATGACGCGTCCCATATCCTGCGGAAGGCGCGCAAGCTGGCGGATGCCGGCGAGCGTGCCGTACTCGAACAGGGCGTCCGCGTCCGGGTCCAGGTCCTCCGGGTTCCTCTGCGTCACGAGGAACACGTCCTCGTTCGCGAGCATCGCCTCCTCGACCGCAGCCATGGACCTTCTCCTGCCGATATCAAAATGGTCGACACGCCCGGGGAGGACCACCATCCCGCGCATGGGAACGACCGGAATCACGCGTTTTCTGCTCATTCAGACAACCTCTTTGCTTAAGACATGAAAAGGCGGGCACCGGCCCGCCTTTCAGATATTCGTAAAATTTCCTTCACGCGCCGCCCGGACCAAGCTCAGGCAATTTCGCCGGTATTACGCGCGTTTCTTCTTTTCATCGGTACCTGTGCGTCGCGGTAGACGATCTCCGGCTTTCCTTTTTTGAGGACCATGTCCTTTGTGACCGTGCAGATCCCGATCGTGGAATCCGACGGCACCTCGAACATGATATCCATGAGGAGCTCCTCCATGATGGAGCGGAGTCCTCTCGCGCCGGTCTTACGCTCGAGCGCGAGGTGCGCGACCGCGGTCAGGGCGTCCTCCGTAAACTCAAGCTTCACGCCGTCCATCTCGAACAGCCTCTGGTACTGCTTCACAAGGGCGTTCTTCGGCTCGGAAAGGATCCTTACCAGCGCCGCCTCGTCCAGAAGGTCCAGGGAGACCACGACCGGGACACGGCCCACGAACTCAGGGATCAGCCCGAACTTCGTAAGGTCCTGCGGCATGACCTGGCGGAAGAGCTCGTCGATCTCGCGCGACTGCTTCTCGATGACCTGGGAGTTGAAGCCGATGCCCCCGCTCCCCAGCCGCTTCTCGACGATCTTCTCAAGGCCGTCGAATGCGCCTCCGCAGATAAACAGGATGTTGGTCGTGTTGATCTGGATCAGCTCCTGGTGGGGGTGCTTCCTCCCGCCCTGCGGCGGGACGCTCGCGTTGGTCCCCTCAAGGATCTTCAGCAGCGCCTGCTGGACGCCCTCGCCGGAAACGTCCCTGGTGATGGAGACGTTCTCGGACTTCTTGGTGATCTTGTCGATCTCGTCGATATAGATGATACCGTACTCCGCGCGCTTCACGTCATCGTCCGCGGCCTGGATCAGCTTTAAGAGGATGTTCTCGACATCCTCGCCGACATAGCCCGCCTCCGTCAGCGTAGTGGCGTCGGCGATCGCGAACGGGACGTTCAGGATGCGCGCCAGCGTCTGCGCGAGGTACGTTTTGCCGGAGCCCGTAGGCCCGAGCATCAGGATGTTGCTTTTCTGGATCTCGACGTCCGAGCCCTGCTTTGAGGTGATCCGCTTATAGTGGTTGTACACCGCAACGGAAAGCACCTTCTTCGCCTCCTCCTGGCCGATCACGTACTCGTCAAGGAACTTCTTCAGCTCCTTCGGCTTTAAGAGGTTGATGCCGGAGAGGTCCGCCTGCTTGTCGTCGGTCTCCTCCTCATCAAGGATCTGGGCGCAGAGATCCACGCACTCATCGCAGATGAATACGCCGTTCGGACCGGACAGGAGCTTCCTGACCATCTCCTGGGGCTTTCCGCAGAATGAGCAGCGGATCTTTTCTTCGTTCTTACCTGGCATGTTTCCTGTCAGCTGTCCTTTCTCAGTGGTGCGCGATGACCTCGTCGATCAGGCCGTACGCTTTCGCCTCCTCGGCGGTCATGTAGTTGTCGCGCTCGGTGTCGCGCTCGATGACCTCGAGGGGCTGTCCGGTGTTGGCGGCCAGGATCGTGTTCAGCTTGCGCCTGGTCTTCAGGATCTGCTCCGCGACGATGCTGATCTCCGTCGCCTGTCCCTGCGCGCCGCCTGACGGCTGGTGGATCATGATCTCGGCGTTCGGGAGCGCGTAGCGCTTGCCCTTCGTGCCGCCGGAGAGCAGGAACGCGCCCATGCTCGCCGCCATGCCGATGCAGATCGTGGCGACGTCGCACTTCACGTACTGCATGGTGTCGTAGATCGCCATGCCCGCAGTCACGCTGCCGCCCGGACTGTTGATATAAAGGTTGATGTCCTTCGTCGGATCCTCCGACTCAAGGAACAGAAGCTGCGCGACCACGAGGCCGGCGCTGACATCGTTCACATCCTCGTCGAGGAAAATGATCCTGTCCTTCAGGAGCCGCGAGAAGATATCATAGCTTCTCTCGCCGCGCCCGCTTTCCTCAACGACATATGGGATCAGACTCATATTTTAATCACTCCTGTCAATGTCCGGCCGTTACCGGTCAGACAAGCTTCGCGTTGGAGACAAGGAAGTCGACCGCCGCCTGGACCTTGACGTCGTCCTCGATCTCCTTACGGCCGTTCTCGCCGAGGTATTCCTTCAGCTTGTCAGCCTCGATCTTGTAGGCGTCAGCCATCTTCTTGATCTCGGCCTCGACCTTCTCCGGGTCAGCCTCAAGGTTCTCCTGCTTCACGACCTCCTCGAGGACCAGGCGGGACTTAAGGTTCGTCTCAGCCTGCGGACGGAACTGCTCCTTCAGCTTGTCCATGGTCATGCCGGTGTACTCCATGTACTGCTCAAGCGGCAGGCCCTGGGACTGCATTCTTCTTGAATAATCGTCGATCATCTGCTCGACCTGCAGGTCGACCATCGGAGCCGGAAGCTCGACAGACGCGTTCTCGCAGACCTTGCCGACGACCAGGTTCTCGTTCTGGCTTGCCGCTGCCTTCGCCTTGTTCTCCTGGAGCTTCAGGTGCAGGTCAGCCTTGTACTCGGCAAGCGTCTCGAAGTCGGAGACCTCGCTCGCGAACTCGTCGTTCAGCTCCGGGAGCTCTCTCTTCTGGATCTCGTGCAGCTTGCACTCGAAGACTGCCGGCTTTCCGGCAAGGTCCTTCGCGTGGTAATCTGCCGGGAAGGTCACGTCGACGGTGAACTGGTCGCCCGTGTTATGGCCGACGATCTGCTCCTCGAAGCCCGCGATGAAGTTGCCGCTGCCAAGGACCAGCGGATAGTTCTCGCCCTTGCCGCCGTCGAACTTCTTGCCGTCGACGCTGCCGTCGAAGTCGATCTTGACGGTGTCGCCGTCCTCAGCTGCCCTGTCGGTGACCGTGACGAGGCGGGAGTTCTTGTTCTGCTCAGCCTTCAGCGCGTCGTTGATGTCATCCTCGGTGACGACATCGTCCGCCTTCTTGACTTCGACGCCCTTGTACTCGCCCAGCGTGACTTCCGGACGGACAGCGACGGTCGCGGTGTAGACAAGGTCCTTGTCCGGGCCGACCTCCTCGATGTCGAACTCCGGTCTGGAAACGATCTGAAGGCCGCTCTCCTTAGCCGCCTCCGGATAGGTCCTGTTGATGCAGAGATTGACTGCGCCGTCAAAGAAAATGCCAAGGCCGTATGCCTTCTCGAGCATCTTCTGCGGGACCTTGCCCTTACGGAAGCCCGGAACAGCGTACTTGCCCTTTTCCTTATTATATGTCTCGGTGACTGCCTTCGTGAACTCCTCCGCCGGCACGGTGACAGTCAGGACCGCCATGCTTTTTTCCTTGTTCTCAACCTTGAACTCCATCGTACAAACCTCCTGAAATATAAATCATATTTTCTATTCATCGTTCCGGTAATTCCCGCTTTTCAGAACAGCCTTTTTTCCGGAAAAGGGCGCACCTCTTCCGTTAAAGAGACACACTCAGAGTGGAATTATAACACAGATAAATCCGTGATACAAGATAAAATGAACCGCGGGCGATGCACCTTAAGGCTGTGCGCCGGCAGCCCTTTAAAAATAACGCGCGGGGCCCGGAAGTGTGATATGATGTCCTAAATCCATATTTCGGAGGCTGCCATGGAGATCGAAAGAAAATTTGTCCCGGCGTCGCTGCCCGCTGACCTGTCCGCATACCCGCGCGTTTATCTGAAGCAGGGCTATCTCTGCACGGATCCCGTCGTCAGGATCCGGAAGGAGAACGATACCTTCTGCCTGACCTACAAGGGCAGGGGTATGATGGCCCGGGAGGAGTATAACCTGCCCCTGACCGGGGAGGCGTTCGCCCATCTTCTCCCGAAATGCGACGGGCGCATCATCGAGAAGACGCGGTACCTCATCCCGGTCGACGGCCGCCCGGACCTCACCGCGGAGCTTGACGTTTTTTCGGGGGAGCTGGAAGGCCTGGTGATCCTTGAGGTGGAATTCCCCTCCGTGGAGGATGCCGTCGCCTTTGCGCCGCCTGCGTGGTACGGGACGGACGTCACCGAAGACCCGTCGTACCATAACTCCGCGATCAGCCGCGGCGCGGACCCGCGGAAGCGCTGAAGGGGCCCGCATGAGCAAAGCCGAGCTTGAACACCGGAAAAACGACCTCCGCCTCCTTGCCGCCGTCCTTCTTCTCTCGGCGGCGGGCCTTGCCGCGCGCTCCTTTCTTTTCAGGGGAAGCGGGATGTCCGTGCGGGTGTCACAGGACGGCTCCGTGACGCAGGAATACTCCCTGGACCGCCCGCTGGAGACCGTCATCGACGACGGACGGGGCGGCCTCAACACGCTCCACATCAGTGACGGCGAGGCCTGGGTCACGGACGCGAACTGCCCGGACGGCATCTGCGAAAAGACGGGGCGGATCAGCCGGCCCGGCGAGGTGATCGTCTGCATGCCGCACGGGCTCATCATCAGCGTCACGGAAAAGAACGCGGCGCAGTAAGCTTCATTTTCCTGCATGCCGCCTGAAAGAAAGGACGCCCCTATGGCTGAGCTTGTTCCCATCAGAGACCTGTCCTCCCCGGAGCTCGACGTCTATGCGCGTCTCCCGGAGGTACAGCTTTACCGGTATCATGAACCCGCGCCCGGGCTTTTCATCGCGGAAAGCCCGAACGTGATCACGCGCGCCCTCGACGCGGGCTATACGCCCGTCTCCATGCTGGTTCCCGAAACGGAGACGGAAGGCGCTGCCGCCGCGGTGATCGCGCGGGCCGGGGACGTCCCGGTCTATACGGCTCCCTTTGACGTCCTCACAAAGCTCACCGGCTTCCGGCTGACGGGTGGGATCCTCTGCGCCATGCGGAGGAAGCGCCTCCCTTCCGCGGGGGAGCTCCTCACTGCCGGCAGTGCGGCGGCCGGGGGACCGTCCGGGGCTGAAGCGGCAGCAGCCGGCTTCCGCAGGATCGCGGTCCTCGAAAACGTCATGAACCCCACGAACGTCGGGGCCATCTTCCGCTCCGCCGCCGCCCTCGGGATGGATGCCGTCCTTCTCACGCCGGGCTGCGCGGATCCCCTGTACCGCCGCGCGGCGCGCGTCAGCATGGGGACCGTGTTCCAGGTGCCATGGACCTTTTTTGACGGAAGGACCGAGGCCTGGCCTTCCGCAGGGCTTGCCCTTTTAAAGGAGTCCGGATTCCGGACAGCTGCAATGGCGCTTTCCGACGACTCGGTCGGGATCGCGGACCCGGCGCTAAAGGCCGCTCCGCGCCTGGCGGTCGTTCTCGGGACGGAGGGCGACGGACTCGCGCGGGAGACGATCGCGGCATGCGACTACACCGTGAAGATCCCGATGGCGCACGGGGTGGACTCATTAAACGTCGCGGCCGCAAGCGCTGTCGCGTTCTGGGAGCTCGGGAAGGGCTGATCCCATTCCCGGGGCCGGTCTTAAGGCCCTGTCCCGGAGGCCCCTCACGGGGATCCGGCGGGGATCTTCCCGCACCGCATGAAACGGCAGGGGGATGATGCGCAGTTACGCACATCATCCCCCTTTTTTATTCCGGTTTTTTACGGTCCTGTTCCGGTGCTGTTCCGGTCCTGGTAAAAGCGGACATTCGCGATCCGCTTCGCTCCCTGCCCATGATCCGGTCTTTCTCAGTTGTAAAGGCCGACCGCGTTCAGGGCCTCCGTGATCTGGCTTCCCTCGAACGCTTCGTACGCGAGCATTTCGTAGAGCGTCCGCCTGGTCCAGGTGCTGTCGAGGCTCAGGTACGTCTGCGCGGCCTTCACTGCCTGCGCGTTCCAGTCCGCGCCGCAGGCATCCGCAGCCTTCACTGCATCCGCCTCCGAAAAGCCCTCCTTCACGAGCTCGTCGACCACCTCCTGCCTGGAGTAGGACATGGATGCCACCAGATCCTTCGCGGAAGCGATCGCCCGCTCCTGCTCCTCCGCGCTTCTTGCGGCCGCCTCCGCGACCTGGGCGTTCCGGGCCTCCGCCTCCTCCGTGCTCTTCTGCTGGACCTTTCCGTAGACGGTCCAGCAGCCGTTCCCGTTGACCTTGCTTCCGTCCGGGGTGACGGTACTGGTGAGGAGATACCCTTCCTCATTGAAGTAATAGCATTCCGCGGTCCCGTCTCCGTTCCCGTCGATCCATTCCCACTGAAGCGCGGGATACGTCCCGTCCCCGCGGTCATACCACCAGCCGCGCTCCGTGCTCTCCCAGGTCCCCGCGAACGCTGTCACGTGCATCAGCGCCATAAGAAGGATCGCGGCGGCCATCGTGAATAAATGTTTCTTCATCGTGATACTCCTTTTTCTGAATAGTGAAGCTTTTTACCTATACTATTGTACAGCACGTGTCAATTCCCCCTTTTAATACGGATTTTGGGGGCAAATGTACGCTTCGCGTCCATTTGCTCATGTGCGGCTTTCGCCATGCTTCCTCCGCCACGCCTCATTCGCAAATGTACGCTTCGCGTCCATTTGCTCATGTGCGGCTTTCGCCGCATACAAACAAAGAGGACCCCGTCCCGGTTCAAGCGAGCTTGACGGGATGGGGTCCTCTTTGTTTGTGCGTGGCTCAATGCTTTCCTTAGTTTATGACACCTTTCGGGCATTTCTGGGCGCAGAGGCTGCAGTTCTTGCACTTTGTGTAGTCGATCTGTGCGACGTTGCCGTTCATGTGGATCGCGTCAAAGTGGCACTGCTTCGTGCAGAGCGTACATCCGATGCAGCCGGCGGAGCAGGCGTCCATAACGGCCTTGCCCTTTTCCTGGTTCATGCAGCGGACATGGAACTTGGACTTGTACGGCACGATCTCGATGAGGTGCTTCGGGCAGGCCTTCACGCAGGCGCCGCAGGAAACGCACTTCTCCTTATCGACAACGGCGACGCCGTTGACCACATGGATCGCGTCAAATGCGCATGCCTTCACGCAGGAGCCGCCGCCGAGGCAGCCGAAATCGCAGAGCTTGTCGCCGCCGCCCGGAAGGACGGACATCTGGATGCAGTCCGTCGGGCCGACGTTCTTAAAGCGGGTCTTCGCTGCGTCACAGGTGCCGGAGCAGCGGACGAACGCGACGTTCCTGTCGGCTTCGGTCGCCTCGACGCCCATGATCTTTCCGATCTCCTCAGCGACCTTCTTGCCGCCGACCGGGCACTGGTTGACCGGGCACGCGCCTGTCGCAATGCCGTGGGCGCAGCCGTCGCAGCCGGGGAATCCGCAGGCGCCGCAGTTGTTGCCGGGCAGCGCTTCACGGATCGCCACTTCCTTTTCATCAACTTCAACCTTGAACTTCTCACTCGCGATGCCGAGGCCGCTGCCGCACACAAGTCCGACAATACCGACGACAATGAATGAGATGATGATCACAGTAGTATTCATTCCCTTTTCCTCCTATCAGGTAATCATGCCGGAGAAACCGGTGAATGCGATTGCCATGAGACAGCTGGCGATCAGGACGATCGGCAGTCCCTGGAAGTACTTCGGGATATCATTGTCCTCGATCCTCTCACGGATACCGGCGAGGATAACGATCGCGATCGCGTATCCGGCTGCGGTACCGATGCCCCACGCAAGGCCCTCAAGGAAGTTGTACTCCTTCTGGACATTGTCCAGCGCGACGCCGAGCACCGCGCAGTTGGTGGTGATCAGCGGAAGGAAGATACCGAGCGCCGCGTGCAGGGACGGCATGCTCTTCTTCATGAACATCTCAATGAACTGGACGAGGGACGCGACCAGCATGATGAAGACGATCGTCTGCAGGTAGGTGATGCCCAGCGGTTCAAGGACGAACTGGTACACGAGCGCGCAGAGGACAGTCGCAAGGAAAATAACAAAGATAACGGCGCCGCCCATACCGACGGACGTGTCCTTCTTCTTGGAAACACCTACGAAGGAGCAGAGGCCAAGGAAACGGGACAGGACGACGTTGTTGACCAGCGCGCCGCTGACCAGCAGTAAAATGATCTTACTCATGATTCAGCCTCCTTCTTCACGGTTTCCGCGGCCTTCACAGCCTCAGCCTTGACTTCCTCAGCCTTCTCAGCAGCCGCTGCCGCTGCAGGAGCTGCCGCCTGTGCAGGAGCCGCCGCCTTCGCAGCTGCCGCTGCCGCCGGAGCCGCAGCCTTCGCGGCTGCTGCAGCCGGAGCTGCCGCCGGCTTCGGGGCCGGCTTCCTGACCGGGGTCTTCACGTCCTCAAGGGACGGATAGGAAGCTTCCTTATGCTTGTCCGGATCCTGATAGTACTGCATCGCCGCAGTCAGGAACGCCATGACCAGGAACGCGCCCGGAGGCAGGACAAAGAGGGAAATGTGGAACTCGTCCGGGATCAGCGGGATGCCGAAGATGGAGCCCGCGCCGATGATCTCACGGAAGCCTCCGAGAAGAAGCAGCGCGAACGTGAATCCGAGGCCCATGCCGATGCCGTCGAAGAGGGACGCGATCGGTCCGTTCTTCATTGCGTACGCCTCGGCGCGGCCGAGGATGATGCAGTTGACGACGATCAGAGGGATGTAAATGCCCAGCGCCTTATAGATCTCCGGGAAGAAGCCCTGCATGAGGAGCTGGACGATCGTGACGAGCGACGCCACGACGACGATCTCGGCGGGAAGACGCACACGGTCCGGGATGATGCCGCGGATCCCGGAGATCAGAAGGTTGGAGAACACCAGAACTGCCATGGAGGAAAGACCCATACCGATGGCGTTCGTGGCGCTTGTGGTAACTGCGAAGGTCGGGCAGAGGCCCAGTGCCATGATGAAGACGGGGTTCTCGGTAATGATTCCGTTCTTCATACGTTCCATAAATGTATTCATTATGATTTCCCCTCCTTCCTCAGTTCATGCAGTTGTTGGCAAAATAGACTGCCGTGTTGACCGCGTTGGTGACCGCTCTCGAGGTGATGGTAGCGCCGGAGATCGCGTCGATCTCGCTGTCGTTGGCGGAGCCGGTCTTCGTTACGGAGTACTTCTCTTCTTTCCTGCCCGCGAACTGCTTGTACCAGTCAGTGTCGCGCGCGTTCATGCCGAGACCTGCGGACTCGCTGATGGAAAGGAAGGCGATGCCGTTCAGGGTGCCGTCCTCCTGGATGCCTGCGGAGATGCTGACCGCGCCGCCGAAGCCCTCCTTGGAGGTCGCGTTGATGACGTGGCCGATGACGTTGCCGGAAGCGTCCTTCGCGTCGACGACCTTGTCGATCATGGTGTTGCCGTAGCCCTGCGCGCCAAGCTCCTCAGCGGCTGCCGCGATCAGCGCGTCGCTGTCGGCATTGTCCGCGAAGTCCGCCGCCTCAGGATAGACCTGCTTGTAAGCCGCGACCGTGGCAGCAAGGTTCGCCTGGTTGATCGGCTCGAGCGTGACCACGTAAACGATGCCAAGAAGAAGTCCTGCGATGGCCGTGATGATCATCAGGCGGATCGCGTCAGCGATAAAGCCGGACTGTTTTTTCTCACTCATTTCTTCTTTGCCTCCTTTCCGAAAGCGACCGGAAGGGTTGCAGTCTCGATCAGCGGGGAGACCATGTTCCCGATGATGATCGAGTAGGAAACGCCCTCAGCGCCGGTGCCGAAGATACGGAAAAGACCGGTCAGGCAGCCGATCAGGACTGCGTAGACGATCTGTCCCTTCGGGGTGATCGGCGTGGATACATAGTCGGTCGCCATGAAGAACGCACCGAAGATCAGGCCGCCGCCGAGGACCTGCGCAAGGACATAGTTCATGCTGTGCTCGCCGAAGATGAAGACGAAGACAGCGGTGGTCAGGATGTAGATGACCGGGATCTGCCAGGTGATGACCTTCCTCCAGAGAAGGTAGGCGCCGCCGATCAGAAGCGCGATCGCGGAGACCTCGCCGATGGTGCCGGGGATGCGGCCGATGAACATCTGCATGAGGTTCACGTCCTGGGTCGCGCTCGTTCCTGCCTTCACAGCGCTCTTCATGACTGCCAGCGGCGTAGCCCCGGTCGTGGAATCGAAGCCGAGGGAAGCGGAGCTGAAGTTGTTCATGAACTTCGCGCAGGAAATGATCAGGAAGCAGCGTCCTGCAAGTGCCGGGTTCATAAAGTTCTGGCCGATGCCGCCGAACAGCTGCTTCGCGACGATGATGGCGAAGACAGAGCCGAGGGCCGGGATCCAGAGCGGGATCTGCGGCGGCATGTTCAAGGCGAGGATCAGGCCCGTGACGACCGCCGAGAAGTCATAGATGGTGAGCGGCTTGTGCAGCGCCTTCTCCCAGATGTACTCGGAGAGGACCGCCGCCGCGACGGTAACGATGATGACCAGCAGCGCGCTGATGCCGAACTGCACGACGCCGTACGCCGTGGTGGGCAGCATGGCGATGCAGACATCCATCATGATGCTGCGGGTATTGTCTTTATCCCTTACGTGCGGGGACGAGGAAACATTCAGCATTTTCATTTCTTCTCTTCCCCCTTTCCGGCTGCCGCCTTCTCAGCGGCCTCCTTCTCAGCCTTTTCCTTGTCGGCCTTTGCCTTTGCGGCCGCGGCCCTTGCCCTGCGGATGCCGCCGACCTCGCGCTTCATCTGCTTGAAGGCCTGCGTAAGAGGACGCCTTGCCGGGCAGACGTACGCGCAGCTTCCGCACTCGATGCACTCCATGCCTTCCAGGTTCTCGAACCCTTCCGGATTGCGCTTCTGGCACTCGTTCATCATGAGGACGGGGACCAGGAACTCCGGACATGCGCTCACGCAGCGTCCGCAGCGGATGCACGGCGTCTCGGCGTTCGCGGCGACCTCGTCATGCGTCAGGCAGGTCAGCGCGGAGCTCGTCTTCGTCGTCGTCGCGTCAAGGGAATACATGGCGAAGCCCATCATGGGTCCGCCGGAGATGACCTTCTCCGGATCCTGCTTGAAGCCGCCGGCTGCCTCGATGAGGTCCTTGCAGTTCATGCCGATGCGGTAGCGAAGGTTCGAAGGCTCGGTCACAGCGTCGCCGGAAACGGTCATGACGCGCTCGACCGTCGGGGTGCTCAGCGCGACCGCGTCATAGATCGCGATCACGGTGCTGACGTTGTCGACGATGCAGCCCGCGTCCGCCGGAAGCACGCCCGAGTTGATGGAACGGCCGGTCACCGCGTAGATCAGGGAGCGCTCGCCGCCCTCCGGGTACTTGGTGAGGCACTCGCAGACCTCCATCCTCGGCTCGTCCTTCAGCATCTCGCGGAGCTTTGCGATCGCCTGGGGCTTGTTGTTCTCGATCGCGATCACGCCCTTCGCGTTCTCGAAGAGCTGCAGCATGATCTTCACGCCGCCGATCAGCTTCTCCGGCTCCTCGAGCATGAGCCTGTAGTCGCATGTAATGTACGGCTCGCACTCTGCCGCGTTGACGATGACGTGGTCGATCTTCGACTCATCCCTCGGAGTCAGCTTGACGTTGTTCGGGAAACCCGCGCCGCCCATGCCGACGACGCCGCATTCCTTGACGATATCCCTGATCTCCTGCTTTGTGAGCTTCGTGTAATCCCTCTCCGCGCCGAAGCCCTCGACCGCCTCATACAGGCCGTCATTGTCGATGACGACGGACAGCATCTTGCCGCCGGCCGGCATCTGCCGCGGCTCGATCTTTTTGACCGTGCCCGAGACAGAGCTGATGACGCAGGCGGAGATGAACCCGCCCGGCTCGGCAATCTTCTGTCCAACCAGGACCCTGTCACCGACCTTGACGATCGGCTTCGCAGGGGCACCGAGATGCTGCGACATAGAAAGCACTATCTCGCCGCTCGTCGGTTTCAGCGTCCTGATGGCGCTGTTTTCCGCGAGTTCTTTTCCCTCATACGGATGGACGCCACCTTTAAATGTTGCCAATCCCATTGAACTACCCTCTTTCCTGTACATATATGTATGCATAGATACGTCAAAATTATATCATACTGCATGTTTTATCACACAAAAAAAACCATGTTTCCATGGTTTTTTTTGAAAACATTTTGTCACTCTTTTAACATAGTCCGTGATCCTTTTTACACCTGCGCAAGGATGATCGCGGCGAACATGATCACGCATCCCAGGAGCTTTCTCGGCGATACCGCCTCGTGCAGGAGGACGATGCCGGCGAGGGCCGCGAAGACCGCTTCAAGGCTCATGATCAGCGACGCGGCGGAGGCGTTCTGCATCTTCTGCTGCCCCACCGCCTGGAGCGTGTACGCGATGCCGCCGCTCATGACGCCTGCGTAAAGGATCGGGACAAGCGCGGCGCGCACCTGCGAAAAGGCGGGCGTTTCCAGCGTGAACGCGAATACAGCGGCGATCGCGCCGACCGTCAGGAACTGCGCGGAGGAAAGCACGATGGCATCCACCCTCTGCACGTAGTACTCGAGCGCGAGGATCTGGCAGGGAAACGCCAGCGCGCAGAGGATGCAGAAAAGATCCCCGCGGGACAGCGTGAGCCTCCCGTCGATGCACAGAAGATACATGCCGGACATCGCGAGGAGCGCCGCGATCCAGATGGTCCTTTTCGGCCGCTTCCCGAGGAAGATGCTGTAGATCGGCACAAGGATGATGTAGAGCGCGGTGAGGAAGCCCGCGTTCCCCGCGGTCGTGTACTGCACGCCGACCTGCTGGAGCCCTGCCCCGAGAAACAGGAACACGCCGCAGATCATGCCCGCGATGACAGAGCCGCGCACAGTGGCCCTCGGCCGCCCCGGCGAGTACCGCCGGAAGGCATCGATCCCCGTATAATGCCGGAACCAGATCACCGGGAAAAGGATGACGCCGCTGATGAGGAAGCGCGCCATGCAGAAGGAGAACGGGCCTATATTGTCCATCGCGACAGACTGCGCGACGAAGGCGCAGCCCCAGATGAACGCGGTCAGCAGGAGGAGCGCCGCGCCGGTAAGCTGCCCGGAACGATTTCTGTTCATAACCAAATACCAAATACCTTTCAAAATCCCGCCGCCGGCATGCGCGCATGCCGCGGCGGCGCTTTGCGGTCCTTTGCTGTTACGGAACCCCGCAGCACGGCGCTCCGCGCCTTTCCGCTGCGGGATCATTCGCGGTTCCGCGCT